>Ga0209022_1000144_pt1 | contig 93891 bp, 88 predicted proteins | sample PinacodermPK_FD_187300 | JGI IMG/M metagenome (GOLD analysis project Ga0209022, IMG submission 187300) | Host-associated microbial community of the marine sponge Aplysina aerophoba from Gulf of Piran - sponge pinacoderm, lysed by proteinase... | ecosystem: Host-associated > Porifera > Sponge >... | reverse complement strand
CGTCACGTTCACGCGCTCATGGCAACGTTTAATGAGCGAACCTGTCAGATGAGGAACCGAGTGCGTCAATCGCGCACGCTCGGATCTGTGGGGGGAGGGGCTCGGTGACGACCCCTCCTACCCGGCCGTCATTCCCGCGAAAGCTTGCCCTCGACCCCGATCGGGGGCGGGAATCCAGGAGGGGTGAGGTGGGGCAACGCCGCTGTAGTGTCCCACCACCACCCCTGGATTCCCGCTTCCGCGGAAATGACGACTCGGGGCGTTGGTGCCAATTCTCATCCGAGCGGAGTTTTGACACAACCTGTTCCGCGGAAATGACGGTAAGGGCCGGCGTGCCCTTCGTGTCCGAGTGAACTGTTGACACAGCCTGGAACGCGGGCGGGACGTGTTCGTACCGCACATGTTCCGCGAGAGATGACTTCATGACGCCGGCCAAACCCAGGATCGTGTGCATCGTGGGCGCCACCGGCGTGGGCAAGACCGACGTGGCGCTGGATGTCGCGGAGCGCGTGGACGCGGAGATCGTCAGCGCCGACTCCATGCAGGTGTACCGCTACATGGACATCGGCACGGCCAAGCCCACGCCGGCGCAGCGCGGGCAGGTGCCGCACCACCTGCTGGACGTGGTGGATCCCGACGAGGACTTCAACGCGGCGCTGTTCCGGGAGCACGCCCTGGCGGCCATCGCGGACATCCGCGCGCGCGAACGCAACGTGCTCGTGGTGGGCGGCACGGGACTTTACCTGAAGGCGCTGACGCGGGGCCTCTTCGAAGGACCGGGCCGGGACAACGCGCTCCGCGCCGACCTGGAGCGGGCCGCTGTCGAACACGGTGTCGATCATCTCTTCGAGCGCCTCGAACGCGTGGACCCGGAATCGGCGCGCCGGATCGAGCGGCGGGACCGGGTGCGCATCGTGCGCGCGCTGGAGGTCCATGCGAGCACGGGCCGGCCCCTGAGCGAGTGGCAGCGGGAGCACGGCTTCGACGACCGTCCCTTCGACGTGCTCGGGGTGGCATTGGAGCGGTCGCGCGCGGAACTCTACGCGCGCATCGACCGGCGCTGCGGGGAGATGCTGGCGGCCGGGCTCCTGGACGAGACACGCGCGCTTCTGGAGCGAGGCTATCACGCGGGCCTCCGCAGCATGCAGAGCGTCGGCTACCGTCAGGCGGTGCAACGTCTCACGGACCTGATCGGCGAGGACGACACGCTCGCCGCCATGCGGCAGGCGACCCGGCGCCTGGCCAAGCGCCAGCTCACGTGGTTTCGCGCGGACCCGGATCTCCAGCGGCTGCACCCGGACCGGGTCGACGCCATCACAGGGCTTTGCGCCCGCTTTCTGGACGGCCGTTAGAGTTGGTTAGGGGCATGCAGCGGAGTTGACTGAATCCGGGTAAGGTGTTAGCAGCCGTGAGGATGGCGGAGCGCACGATGCACACAACACGGACTCCTGTTCACCGCGGCTCCGACAGCCTCGCCGGAGGGTCGCGAGAAGGCGCTCTCTTCCGATGAAATCGGCCGATTTCGTGGAAGCCCGGCGGCGGCTCGAGGCCAAACCCCAGTCCACGGGCGACAAGCTCACCACCCTTACAGAGGCGGTCGGAAAGGTCCGCGACGGCGACCACATTGCCATCGGCGGTTGTCTCTTTTCGCGCAGTCCGCTGGCGGCGCTCATGGAGGTGCTGCGCCAGCGCCGGCGCGGCCTCACCCTGTCGCGCAACCTCATGTGTTACGAGGGCGAACTGTTCATGGCGTCCAAGGCCGTGGATGGCCTCATGACCAGTTGGTTCGACATCGCGCTGCCCTGGGGGCTGTCCCTCAAGCTGCGCGAGGAGGTGGAAGGCGGGCGCATCCGTTTCGAGGAATGGAGCCACCTGGGGCTCGGGCTGCGCTACCGCGCGGGCGCCATGGGGGTGCCGTTCCTGCCTACCCTCACCATGCTGGGCTCGGACCTCATGGGCGTGACCGATACGAAGACCATGCAGTGTCCCTTCACCGGGGAGACTTTGTGCCTGGTGCCGGCCCTGTTCCCCGAGGTGGCGTTGCTCCACGTGCACCGCGCCGACCGCTTCGGCAACTGCCAGATCGACGGCTATCCGCACATGGACACGGACATCGCCAAGGCCGCCGCCACCGTCATCGTCACGGCCGAGGAAATCGTCGACGAGGAGGAGATTCGCCGCCAGCCCGACCGCACGGTGATCCCGGGGCTCGTGGTGGACGCGGTGGTGGAGGTGCCCTACGGTTCCTTCCCGCATGAATGCTACGGCCTCTACGAGGCCGACTTCGCCCACTTCGAGGCCTATACGGACGCCGTCAAGGAGCACGGCACCGGCGCCCTCGACGACTATCTGGAGCGCTACGTCCACGGCGTTTCCAGCCACGAGCAGTATCTGGCGCTGTTCGGCGAGGAGACGCTGGAACGCCAGCGGCGCTGCGCCGAGGAGCTTCTGGGACCGCGATGAACTACTCGGACACCGAGCTTCTGGCCGTGGTCGCGGCACGCCAGCTCGCCGGCGTCACCTCCGTGTTCGCGGGCGTGGGCGTGCCTTTGGTGGCGGCGGTGCTGGCGCAGAAGACGCGCGCGCCCCAGCTCGTCATCGTCGTGGAAGGCGGCAGCATGGGACCGCGCATGGTGCCCGGGCGGCTGCCGTACTCCACCAACGAGATGCGCACCGCGCCGCGCGCGCAGATGTTGCCGGGCATCACCGATACGTTCCTGTTCGCGCAGCGGGGCTTCCTCGACGTGGGGTTCGTGGGCGGTGCGCAGATCGACCCTTACGGGAACCTCAACTCCAGCGTCATCGGCAGCTACGAGCGTCCGAAGGTACGCCTGCCGGGCAGCGGCGGCGCCAACGACATCATCTCGTTGTGCCGCCGGGTCATGGTGGTGACCATGCACGAACGGCGCCGCTTCGTGCCGAAGGTGGACTTCGTCACCAGTCCGGGTTTTCTGTCGGGCGGTGAATCGCGCCGCGAGGCCGGGCTCGTCTTCGGCACGGTGAGCCGCATCGTCACCCATTTGGGCACCCTGGCGTTCGATCCCGAAAGCCGGTGCCTGCGGCTGGAGAGCCTGCATCCGGGGGTCACCGTCGAACAGGTGCGGGACAATACCGGTTTCGAGTTGCCCGTGCCCGACCGCGTGCCCGTGACCGAGGCACCCAGTGCCGAAGAGCTGGAGACGCTGCGCAGCATCGACCCAGAGCGGAACTTTCTCGGTTGAGGAGTGCATGGACATGGCCGCGGACATGAAAGGACGTTCATAACCGCATGCGCGGGCAGCGGCCGCGCGAGGAGTCAAAACGCATGCCGGTACAGTTTGGAGTCGCCATTCGCAATTTCGTCGGTCCGGGCGAGACCCCGGACGTGGAGGGGTTGATCCGTTACGCGCAACGCGCCGAGGAGCTGGGGTTCGAGTCCCTCTGGGCCTGGGACCATATCCTGCTGGGCGTGGACCCGAGTTTTCCGGTGCTGGATTCCCTGACCATCCTCACGGCCATCGCGGTGCGCACCCGGCGCGTGCGCCTGGGCACCGGGGTGATGGTGTTGCCGCTGCGCAACCCGGTGGTGGCGGCCAAGGTGCTGGGCACCTTGGACCAGATCTCCAACGGGCGCCTGCTCCTGGGGGCGGCGTCCGGCTGGTACGCGCGGGAATTCGATGCGGTGGGCATCTCCTTCAAGGACCGCGGGCGCATCTTCGAGCGCAACCTCGACCTGCTGGTGCGGCTGTGGACCGAGGACTTCGTTACCGAGCAGGTGGACGAGTTGAACCTGCGCTCGGCGGTGCTCCTGCCCAAGCCGGTGCAGAAGCCCCATCCGCCCATCCTCATCGGCGGTTACATCGACCGCGTGCTGCGCCGCACCGGTCGCAAGGGCGACGGCTGGCTGACCTATTTCTACACCCCCGAGGGTTTCACCAAGAGCTGGGCGAAGGTGCTGGAGGCCGCCGAGAAGGCCGGCCGCGATCCTTCGAAGCTCACGGCCACCAACCAGTTGGCCATTTACGTGGGGCCTCCCCGCGAGGAAGCCGACGCGCCCATGCGCCACTGGCTGTCCACCGAGTGGGACATCGCCAAGTGGAGCGACTCGACCATCGACCACGCCATCCGCGGCACCGTGGACGAGTGCGTGGAGCAGCTCCAGGCCCACGTGGACGCGGGCGTCCACCGGATCATCCTGATCCCGTACCGCTATCAGCCGGAGCAGTTGGAGATCATCGCCTCGGAGGTGATTCCCAAGCTGACGGCCCGGGCGGGGACCTGACCCATGCGCTTCGACTACTTCGAGCCCACGTCGCTCGACGAAGCGGCCGACCTGCTGCGGGAAGGCGCGGGTACGCGGAAACCCCTTGCCGGCGGCACCGACATCGTCATACAGTTGCGCCGCCGGGTGGCGCGGTGCCAGGGGCTGGTGAACCTCAAGCGCATACCCGGTCTTGCCGACTGGAGTTGCGCGCGCGGCGGCGGGCTCCACATCGGCGCGTGCACGCCCATGCGCGACCTGGAGACCGCGGCGGCCGTGGCCGGCGGCTATCCTTCGTTGTGCGAGGCCATTCGAGTGGTGGGATCGTTGCAGTTGAGAAACATCGCCAGCGTCGGCGGCAACCTGTGCAACGCCTCGCCGTCGGCCGATACGGCGCCGCCGCTCATGGTGCTGGACGCGATGGTAAGCTACCGGACGGACGATGGGGCCGAGCAGAGCCTGCCGGTGGAGGACTTCTTCGCGGGACCCGGGACCTCGGTGCTGGGGAACGCGGGGCTGCTGCTGTCGGTGGACGTGCCCGAGCCGGCGCCGCACACCGGCGACGCCTTCGAGCGTTTCACGCCGCGCTCGGCCATGGACATCGCCATCGCCAGCGCGGCGGCCAGGGTAACCCTGGCCGCGGAGGGCCAGCGGGTCGAGGCGGTACGCATCGCCCTGGGGGCGGTGGCGCCCACGCCGGTCCGTGCGGTGCGCGCCGAGGAACAGGTCTTCGAGAAGGAGCCCACGCCGGAGCTGCTGCGGCAGGCCGGCATCGCCGCCATGGAGGAGTGCAGCCCCATCGACGACATTCGCGGCACGGCGGCGTACCGCAAGGAATTGGTGGGCATCCTGGTGCAGCGGGTGCTGCGCCGGGCGCTGGAGCGCGCGCGGAGCGACCACGGGACGGAGACGCCATGAAACAGCGGTATGTTCTCCGGGTGAACGGCCGGGACATGGAAGCGGCGGCCGAGCCCTACGAGTCTTTGCTGGACGTGCTGCGGGAGAACCTTCGGCTCACCGGCAGCAAGAAGGGCTGCAACGAGGCCGAGTGCGGCTCGTGCACGGTGCTGCTGGACGGCCGCCCGGTGGTTTCGTGCCTGGTGCTCGTGCCGGATGCGGCGAACCGGGACGTGGTCACCATCGAGGCGCTGGCCGAGGAGGGCATGCCACACCCGATCCAGCGCCAGATGGTGGAACAGGGCGGCGTCCAGTGTGGCTACTGCACCCCGGGCATGATCATGAGCGCTTATGCGTTGCTGCAGGACAACCCGGACCCCACCGATGACGAGATCCGCTTCGCCATCTCCGGCAACATCTGCCGCTGCACGGGCTACGGCAAGATCGTGAAGGCGGTGCGGGCGGCCGCCGTCGAAATGAAGGAACAGGCAGGGAACGGAGGCGCTGTGTCATGAGCGAAGACCCCTCCACCGGGAACGCGGAAGAGGCCCAGGGCGAGTATTCCTGGATCGGCAAGAACGTCACCAAGCCCGACGCCATGGAGAAGGCCCTCGGCGCCACCGAGTACGTGGGCGACATGGTGGTGCCGGGCATGCTCCACGGCAAGATCCTGTGGGCGGACACGCCGCACGCGGTGATCAAGCGCATCGAGACCGAGGAGGCCGCGCGCGTGCCCGGCGTCCACGCCGTGCTTACGGCCGCGGACGTGCCCGGCAGCAACCGCTTCGGACTGGCGGTGCCCGACCAGTGCGCGCTGGCGGAAGAAAAGGTGCGTTCCGTGGGCGACGCCGTGGCGCTGGTGGCGGCGGAGGACGAGGAGGCGGCGGAGGAGGCGGTGTCGAAGATCAAGGTGCACATCGAGCACCTGCGGCCGATTCTCACCTACGCGGACGCCCTGGACCCCGACGCGCCCCGGATTCACGAAGGCGGCAACGTCTTTCAGCATACGACGGTGCGCAAGGGTGATCTGGACAAAGGCATCCAGGAGTCGGCCGTGATCGTGGAGAACGCCTACCACACGCACCGGATGGACCACGTGCCGATGGAGCCCGAAGCGGGACTGGCCTACGTCGATCCGTCGGGCGTCCTCAACATCCTGGTGGGAACCCAGTACCCGTACCGCGACCGCCGGCAGATCGCGCCCGCGCTGGGCCTGCCCATGAACAAGGTGCGCGTGATCCAGGCGCCCATCGGCGGCGGCTTCGGGCGCAAGGACGACATCACCGCCGAGATCCACGTGGGGCTGCTGGCGCTCAAGACGCGCCGTCCGGTGCGCCTGGTCTACACCCGCGAGGAGTCGCTCGTCGCCAACACCAAGCGCCATCCCATGGCCATGAACTTCCGCACCGGGGCCGACGCCGACGGGCGCCTCACCTTCCTCGACGGCGACATCTACGGCGATACCGGCGCGGGAGTGTCGCTGGGAGCGTACGTCATCAAGAAAGCGGGCATCCACGCCAGCGGCCCTTACGACGTGCCCAACATCCGCGTGGATACGTATACGCTCTACACCAACAACCTCACCTCCGGGGCCATGCGCGGCTTCGGGGTGATGCAGGCGGCGGTGGCGCACGAGTCCCAGATGGACCAGTTGGCCCACAAACTGGGCATGTCGCCGCTGGAGTTCCGCCTGAAGAACTGCCTCAAGCCCGGACTTGCCTCCTCCACCGGGCAGTTGATGAACGAGGGTTGCGGCATCGAGGCGACGCTGCAGCGGATCAAGGACTACATGAGCGCGCGCGACCTGCGCTTCAAACGGCCTCAGGCCGCTTCGTGAGACGGGCGGACGTCCATGGCGATCAGAAAAGGTTTGGGCATCGGCTCCATGTACTACGGCATCGGCTACGGCTTCAGCCGGGCGGATATCGGCTCGGCGGAGATCGAGATGGCCGAGGACGGCACCATCACGGTGTACTCGGGCGCCTGCGACATGGGGCAGGGGGTGATGACCGTGGTCACGCAGGTGGCCGCGGAAGAGTTGGGCATCGAGCCCGACCAGATTCGCGTGGTGGCGGCGGATACCGGTAGCACGCCGGACGCCGGGCCCACCTCGGGCAGCCGGGCCACCTTCGTCCAGGGCGTGGCGGTGCAAAACGCCGCGGCGGAGTTGCGGGAAGAGATCCGCGACATGGCCTCGCGCATGCTGGAGTGCCCGAAGGAGAACCTCGTGGTGCGGCGCGGGCAGGTGTGCGAGGTCGAGTCGGGCCGCGAGCTCGTGTCCGTGGGCAAGGTGGCGCACCAGCTCCACTTTCACGGACGGCGCGCGGCCGCGTGGGGCTGGCACGACAACACCACCGCCGACGTCGACCCGGAGACTTCCCAGGGCGACGCCTACGCCACCTACGGCTGGGCCACGCAGTTGGCGGAAGTGGAGGTGGACACCGAGACCGGGCGCGTGCGCCTCACCAAGCTGGTGTCGGCCACCGACGCCGGCAAGGCCATCAACCCGGTGGCGGTGGAAGGGCAGATCGAAGGCGGCGCCACCATGGGGCTGGGCTACGGCCTCTACGAACAGCACATCCTGGAGGACGGCATCCCGCGCACGAACTCGCTGGCGTTCTACCTCGTGCCCACCGCCATGGACGTTCCCGACATCGAGTGCGAGATCGTGGAGGTGCCCGACCCCCGGGGGCCGTTCGGCGCCAAGGGCGTGGCCGAGCCCGCCACCATCCCCACCACGCCCGCGATCCTGAACGCCATCTACGACGCCATCGGCATCCGCATCACCGAAACCCCCATCACGCCCGAGCGGGTCTTCTTCGCCATCCAGGAGGCCAGGGCCCGGGGCGAGTTCGAGGAAGACTGACAGCGGGCAAAGGAGGCGGCACATTGGCGCAACGGGTCGGACTGCTCATCCCCTCGTCGAACACCGTTATGGAGGTGGACTTCTACCGCCATCTGCCGGCGTCGGCCACGGTCCACCCGGGACGGATGTACATGGAGGCCACCACCGTAAAGGGCGAGGAGGAGATGCTCGACGATCACTGCCTGCCCACCGCCGGCGACGTGGCCACCGCCAAGCCGGACGTGGTGGTGTTCGGCTGCACCAGCGCCGGGGCGCTCCGGGGCAACGCCTACGACGGGGAGTTGTGCCGGCGTATCTCGGAGGTCACCGGCAAGCCCACGGTGAGCGTCATCGAGTCGGTGCGGCGCAAGCTCATGGGCCTCCAAGCGCGGCGGGTGGCGGTGATCACGCCCTACATCGACGACCTCAACGTGCGCATCAAGGCCAGCGTGGAGGACGACGGCATCGAAGTGGCGTCGATCCACGGCATGGGCATCAGCGTCAACTTCAACCTGGCGCTGGTGGAACCGCCGGAGATCATGGCTTTCGCCCGGGAGAAGCTCGGCGCGGCCCCGGCTGTCGACGCGCTGTTCATCTCCTGCACCAACTTCCAGGCGGTGGCGACCCTGCTGCAACTCAAGGCGGCGTACGACCTGCCCATCGTCACCAGCAACCAGGCCGCCCTCGAGGCCGTGGGCCGGGAACTGGGCGTGGAGTTGGTGGGAATGGGATGATGGATTTCGCGGGAATGACGGCAATTGATTGGGCATAGCGGAGGAGGGACACCATGGAATTCATGAAGCTCGACGGCGCCGTGGATCTGCACGTACACTCGTATCCCTGCGTGTTCCAGCGGCGGGTGGATGACCGTGAAGCCGTCAAGGCCGCGTCGGACGCGGGCATGGCGGCCATCGTGCTCAAATGCCACCACGAGAGCACGGTGAGCCGCGCCTACCTCATCCAGAAGGAGTTTCCGGACATCAAGGTGTTCGGCGGCGTGGTCATGAACCAGTTCGTCGGCGGCATCAACCCGGCCGCGGCCGAGGTGGGTCTGCGGCTCGGCGCCAAGGAGATCTGGATGCCCACCATCGACGCGGCGCACCACGTGGACGTTCACGGCGCCCGCGGCAGCTACGACACCCAGACCAGCGGCTCGGACTTCGTCTGGGGCGACCCCATCTCCGCGGTCAAGGACGGCAAGGTGGTGGACGAGGCCCTGGTGGTGCTGGAGCTCATCGCCAAGTACGACGCCATCCTCGGCACCGCGCACCTTTCGCTGGGGGAGATCGAGTTGTTGGTGAAGGCGGCCCACGAGCGCGGCGTCAAGAAGATCCTCATCACCCATCCCTACTTCCGCGTGCCCGCGGGCATGAACCTGGACTTCCTGAAGCAGATGATGCGCTACGGCGCCATCGGCGAGTTCGGCTACTGCACCATCTCGCCCATGTGGGCGTACGTGAACCTGGAGTTCACCAAGGGCATCATGGATTCCATGGGCTTCGACAACTGCGTGGTCATGAGCGACACCGGCCAGTCCCATAACCCGCTGCCACCGGAGGCGCTGTGGCTCTACGCCCAGGGCCTGTACGAGAAGGGGGTGTCGCCCCGCAACGTGGAGAAGCTCATCATCGGGAACCCGCGGGCGATGCTGGGTATCTGACGGACGTCCTGGAAATCGTTGGGAGTGTATTGGAAAGGACAGCCATGACGGATTGGGCATCCCGGGGACGGATCGCGGAGGACATCACCGAAGCGGCGGGACTGACGCCGCTGCTGCGCCTGCGCAAGGTGGCGGCGGGGCCGCAGAGCCTGTGCGGCAAGCTGGAGTTCATGAACCCGTCGTCGAGCCTCAAGGACCGCATCCTGCGGCGCATGGTGCGGAGCGCCGAGGAACGCGGCGACCTCAAGCCCGGCATGACGATCCTGGAAGCGTCCACCGGCAGTACGGGCATCGCCACCTCGATGATCGGCGCGGTGTGCGGCTATCCGGTGGTGGTGGTGATGCCCGAGGGCATGAGCGAGGAGCGCAAGGCCTCCATGCGCGCCTACGGCGCCGAGCTGGTGCTCACCCCGGGCGCGGAGAGCGACGTGGACCTGTGCCTGGAGAAGGTGGAGGAGTTGAAGCGAGCCGAGCCGGACCGCTACTGGGAACCCGGCCAGTTCTCCAACCGGGACAACATCGCCGCCCACTACGAGACCACCGGCCCGGAGATCTGGCACCAGACCGGCGGCCGGGTGGACGTGTTCGTGGCCTCCCAGGGCAGCGGCGGCACCGTGTCCGGCGTCGGCAAGTACCTGAAGGAGCAGAACCCGAACGCGAAGATCTACGCCGTGGAACCGGCGGAGTGCCCGATCCTGTCCGGCGGCACCTGGGGGCCCCACGCCATCGAGGGCATCGGCGACGGTTTCATCCCCGAAAACCTGGACCTGGACTACGTGGACGGCGTGGTGACGGTCTCGTCGGAGGACTCCATCGCCATGGCCCGGCGCCTGGCGCGGGAAGAGGGGGTCCTGTGCGGCATCTCGTCCGGCTGCAACGTGGCTGCGGCCAACAAGCTGTCGGCGGCGCTCCCGTCCACGAAGATGATCGTGACCATGATCAACGACACCGGCATGCGCTACTTCTCCACGCCGCTCTTCGGCAAGGAAGAGGGCGTGGATATTCCCGACCGCGACCACCCCATCCGCGAAGAGGACAAGGCCAACCTGGCGCGCCGGAATCTCCACATCGTACGGTAGGGACGGGCTTCAGTGGCTGTCGCCTCCGCGCCCGGTCCGTCGCGCGCCCTGCGTGAGGGTCAGAAGCGGTGACGAACCGAGAACCTGAGCGCGGGTGATCGATCGCTGGAATGGTCGAGGACTTCGACCTTGATCCGCCAGTCCGACGTGTCGCCAAGGTCGAGCCCCAGGGTTCGCCGGATGGAATCATCATCCGAATCTCGCATCAGGCCGACATACGGCCGCATCGTTCGAAAGAAGGGACCGCCCCACAGGCCGTACCCGACCTCGCTTCGTATGCCGACGCCGGACGATCCGCCATCGTCGAGGGACAGGAGGCGCGTGTCGAGTTCCAGCCCGAGCCCGCGGCCGAGACTGTCGGGCACGAAACGGACGCTGCCGCCAAGGCGCCAGAAATTCTGCTCGTCGCCGCCGAGTCCCAACGAGCCCTCGGCATTCCCGATCAGGGTAACGCGGGGGTGGAAAATACCCTCCACGGACACGGAGCCTCTCGCCTCCAACTGACCGCCCCCGGGTCCGTCCCCGGTCAAATGCTTGTAGGCTACGGACACCGAAGGTGCGCCGGGAACCGGCGCGCTCCACGCCAGGCCGGCGCGATAGTCGAGCCCGCGCATCGCGGGCAGGGAGGAAGAAATCCGGCCGCCTCCCTCGATGTCGAAGGCGAATGACTCGATGCCGGCTTCGGCTTGAAGCTCTCCGGATAGAACGTCGGCCAGGGGAACGGACGCGCCCGCGGCATGAGCGAGAAGCCGCACGTCGGAGCCGGACCACGACGGGAAGCCCAGGTCGTCGCGATGGCGCAGGCGGCCGATTCCGCCGCCCAGCGATGCCCAGAGGTGTCCGCCGGACGGAAGGTGCCAGGCGGCAAAGGGATGCAGGGAGAGAATCTCGGTGTCGTGCTCGCCGGTGCGGTAACCCCGTTCGGACAGACTCGCCGCGGCCCGGTAGTGAAGATCGGTGCCGGTGAACGAGGCGACCAATCCCGCCTGCCACGCGCCGGCTCCCGACTCGGCGCCGAAGGTCACCGATTCGCTGTTTCCGGTGTAGGCGAAGCCTTCATGCTGCCCTGACAGCGAAGCGAGCCCGACCTCGGGCGTAACGGCGAACGACGCCTGTTCCGATCCGGGCGACCACCTGCGGACACGATCGCGAACGGCGGCGTGGGCCACCTCGGTGGCACGCCTTGCATGCACCGGTCCCAGCGCCTCGTGAACCGGGTTGGAGACTCCTTCGGCAATGGGGGGACGCGGCAGCGGTGCGGTGGTGTCCGGACACCGGTACTCGCCCAGGTACCCGCCCAATCCATCATTTGCATTGGGGTCCCAGTTTGCATTGGGTTCCCAGAACGCGTCGTCGCGCAGTCGAAGCAGGACGTGGATGTACTGATGGGGTATGAGAGGAGGTTCGACACTGTCGTCACCGGGACAAACATCGACGCCGGGATCATACTGGACATCCAGGCAAAGAGCGTCATGCTCGTTCGGACCAGCCTCGACTAGATAACGGTACGTGTTGGGGGTACCGCGGATCGGTGGCGGACTAGGGTTGGCGAATGTCAGGACCCGGCTGTTCGGATCGAAGGACAACAAGAAGCCAGGAATACCTGGAGGGGGCGCTCCGGGCAGTCGGTACGCTGCCGTGCCTTCTCCACCGTGCGCACGGGGAAATGTCGCTACCTGTATCGGTCCGGTGCCGGGAAGCACGCATGGCCCCCCAGGTTCGACCGTCCTGGTCCTGAAGCGCCAAGCGCTGTTCTCAACAGGGTCGACGACAAGGACGAACGACCGCGAGACGGACGCAGACGAACTGTCCGTCACCCGATAGGTACAGTTCGACCCACGGTACTCCGCGTTGGGTATCCCCGACAGAACGCGGGTGTTGGGGTGAAATTCGAGCCCGGCGGGTAGCACACAGTCAACCAGCTCGTAGGTGTACGGTTCTACGCCGCCCGAAGCCGCCGGAAAGGGTATCCCTCCGAACCTTCCGATTTTGAAAGTGAGTTGTTTATGTCGGTTACCGCCGGTTTCAACATCGTGAACATCGACACGGCCAGATTTCTCCATGGATTCGTCGAGTATATCGAGGATCTCCATGGGGAGCTCCAGCGGTTGTTTCACAGGGACCGTTAGCCTGAGCCCGTACGAAACGCTCCGCGCCGGCCGAAAACCGGGGTCGGATTCGGTGACCCGGAAGGTGCAGAAGAAGGTCGTGCCGCCATCGGCCGCGGGGCCGGTGCCGGCAAGTATTCTCTGGTCCGGGTAGAGAGTCACCCAGTCGGGACAGCCGTCGATAGTCAATTCGTAGGGACGGAAGCCGCCGGAAATCTGAACGGAAAGCCGATGCTCAACGGCTTCCCCTGGAGGAAAATCGAGATTGAGCGTCCCTCCCTCCCCCCGGGGAAGGTCGATGGAAAGATGGCCGCCGCCGCACGCGGCGACCGAAAAGGCAAGACAAACGAAGACAACAAACCTGATGCTTTTCATTGGAGTGATCCGCTCCATGGAACATGGCAGGATCACGCCGACCGAATTCGTATGCCCCGCCACCGACCATTCTTTACTGAAAGAGAAAGAAGGTCAAGGCAAGCGGTGGGTTGGCGTAAAGCGATAATTTCCCCTTTGTGCAAAGCGGGATGTCCCCTTGACCGGAAGGAAGGGGCAAGGATGGACTCCATGGACCAGGCCACTGCGGTCCCGGTCGTGGCTACGCGGTGGTCGACAACTTCCTTACGGCCCTGCGGTGCGTGTGCTATATTCGAAAATCACTTCGGCGGGATGTCAGCCAAGGTCAAGCCCGCCGGTGTGTGGGGAACCACACGATATCGTTCAAACTCGTTCAGACGAACCGGACAGGACCACCGGACACCGAAGATGCCTCTTCCGGAAAGCATGACCTGCGTCCTGTGCGGTGCCGCCTACCCGGGAGATTCCATCCGGTACAGTTGCCCCGAATGCGGCGAGCTGGGCACCCTGCGGATCTCCTACGACTATGACCTCATCAACGCGTCGGCGAGCCGTGACGGCTTGGCCGCGGCGCCCTTCCGGGATCACTGGCGCTACCTTCCGCTGTTGCCGCTGGCGGGGGACGACGTGGAGTTTCCGCTGGCGGTGGGAGCAACGCCGCTTTACCCGGTCCCCGGTTTGAGAAGGGCCCTGGGCCTGGAACGCCTCTGGATCAAGGACGATACCGCCAACCCCTCCGCTTCCCTCAAGGACCGTGCCAGCTCCGTGGTGCTGCTCAAGGGGCAGGAACTTGGCCGCCGGGAGTTCGCCACCGCTTCCACCGGCAACGCGGGGGCGTCGCTGGCCTGCCTTTCCGCGGCCCTGGGACTGCCCTGTCACATCTTCGTGCCCGAGACGGCGCCCCGGGCCAAGGTCGCGCAGCTCCTGATCTTCGGCGCGGACGTTCTTGCCATCCGCGGCAGCTATTCCGAAGCCTTCAGCCTCTGTGTCGAGGCGGCCGACCGTTTCCGCTGGTACAACCGCAACACCGGCTACAATCCGTACACGGTGGAGGGGAAGAAGACGGTGGCGCTGGAGATCGCCGAGCAACTCGGCTGGGAGCCGCCCGACACGGTCATCGTCGCCACCGGAGACGGCTGCATCCTGAGCGGCGTCTGGAAGGGGTTCACGGATCTTCACCGGTTGGGGTGGATACCGCGCCTGCCGCGGCTGGTGGCGGCCCAGGCCGAGGGCTCCCAGGCCATCAAGCAGGCCTTCGACGGCGACGGGACCATCCGTCCCGTGGTGGACGATACGCTGGCGGACAGCATCAGCGTGGCGTTGCCGCGCAACGGGGTCATGGCGGTGCAGGACCTCCGCGCCTCCGGCGGGATCGCGGTAACCGTGTCGGACGGCGAGATCCTGGAAGCCATGCCGCTGTTGGGCAGGAAGGCCGGACTGTTCGCCGAGCCAGCCGCCGCCGCGGCCGTCGCCGCCCTGGTGAAGCTCGTGGACCGCGGCGACGTCTCGTCCGCGGAACGCGTCGTGGTCCTGTCCACGGGTCACGGCCTCAAGGATGTGGACGCCGCGCTGCGGGCCGTCGAGCCGCCCGAGCCGGTTGACTGCGCCATAGAGGCGGTAGCGGGAAGGGTTTCGCAGACCGTGCCCCTCCCGGCCCCTGGATTCCCGCTTTCGCGGGAATGACGTTTCGGGGCGTTGGTGCCTCGTGAGTTCTGACACGGCCTGTTTCGGGCAATGACGGAAAGGCAAGGAGAATCGGAGTGCCACAGGATTTACAGAGTTTCCTGAAGCGATTGAAAGAGGAGTGTCCCGAGCAGTTCCTCGAGGTGGACGAGCCCGTGGCGCGGGAGTTCGAGGCCACGGCCCTGGTCATGGAGGCGGAGCGGCTGCCGTCGTGCCCGGCGGTGATGTTCCGCAACGTGACCGGCAGCGAATTCCCCATGGCGGCCAACGTGCTGGCGCACCGGCCGCGTCTGGCGTGGGCCTTCGGCACGTCCGAGGAAGGGCTGGTGCCCGAGTTCAAGGAGCGCATCCAGCGCCCGGTGGCGCCCAGGGTCCTGACGGATGCGCCGTACCAGGACAACAGCGTGCTGAACGACGCCGTGGATCTCCGTCAACTGCCTGTCCTGACCCATTTCGAACAGGACGGCGGTCCCTATGTCACCGCCGGGCTCGTGGTGGCGCGGGACCCCGAGTCGGGCATGAGCACGCTGGGTTTCCACCGCATGCAGCTCAAGGGGCCGCGCCGGCTGGGCGTCAGCCTCCACTCCCGGCGGCGCATGTTCGAGTATTTCCGCCGCGCGGAGGAGAAGGGCGAGTCCCTGGAGGCGGCCGTATGCATCGGCGTGCATCCGCTGGTTTCCCTGGGGGCGTTGACGCTGCCGCCCGCGGGAGTCGAGAAGTTCGCCCTCCAGGGTGGGCTGCTGGGCGAGCCGCTGGAGCTGGGGCCGTGCGAGACCCTGGACGTGAACGTGCCGCGCTGGTCGGAGATCGTCATCGAGGGGCGGATCCTCGCCGGCGTGCGCGAGAAGGAGGGCCCGTTCGGCGAGTTCACCGGCTACGCGTCGAACCGCAGCACCGAGAACGTGTTCGAAGCCACGGCGCTGCACTACCGCAACGGCGCGGTCTACCAGGACATCAACGGCGGCGACAGCATGGAGCACTGCCGCTGCCTGTCCATGCCGCGGGAAGTGGAGTTCACCAACGTGCTGGGGAAGACCATCCCGAACCTCAAGGCGGTGCACGTGCCCGTGCGCTCGGGCATCGGCAGCTTCCACTGCTACGTGTCCATGCGCAAGACCGCCGAAGGGCAGGGCAAGCAGGCCATCTTCAGCGTCATGGGGGCCGACCACTACGTCAAGCTCGTGGTGGTGGTGGACGACGACGTGGATGTCTTCGACGAGGAACAGGTGCTCTGGGCCATCGCCACCCGCATGCAGGCCAACCGCGACGTCTTCATCGTCGACGAGGCCATGGGGACCTTGCTGGACCCATCGGCCACCGACGCCATCACCGCCAAGATGGGCATCGACGCCACCAAGCCCCTGGGCGATTTCGCCTCGACGCTGTCCATCGAGCCGGGTGCGGTGGAGCGGGCGCGGAGCCTCATGCGAAAGCTCGCCGGATAGCGTCATGGAGAGCTTCCGCACCTTCCTGGACGCGCTACGCGACGCCGGCGAGCTGGTGGATGTGCACAAGACCGTGGACGTGCGTCACGTGGCGGCGTTGGTGGATCAGGCGTCCACCGCGCTGTTGTTCCACAGGGTCGGCGGCTACGACCTTCCCATCGTCTCCGGGTTGTTGAACGACCGGAAGAGGATCGCGCTGTCGGCCGGCTGCGACTACGCGCAAATGGAACGGCGGTTGAGCCAGGCGCTCGACCATCCCGTCGACCCCGTGGAGGTAGACGACGGCGGCGAACGGCATTGGTTCAGGGAAGGCGCCGCAGTGGACCTTTTCGATCTTCCCGTGCCGGTCTTCTCCGAGTTCGACGGCGGCCCCACCATTACCGCCGGCGTCACCCTCGCGCACGATCCGGAACACGGCCTGAACGCCGGCACGTACCGCTTCCAGGTGAAGGAGCGGAACCTCACCGGCATCGACATCGTCACGCCCAACAACCTGCGCCGGCTGGCGGAGAAGGCCCTGGCGGCCAACGCGCCGCTGCCCATCTCCATCAACATCGGCACGCACCCGCTGGAGTTGATGGCGTCGCTCTACAAGGCTCCCCTGGGACGGAACGAGTTGGCCATCGCCGGCGGCATGCTGGGAAGGGCGGTGCGTCTGGGCGCCTGCCGCACCATAGACACCCCGTGCCTGGCGGACGCGGAGATCGTGCTGGAGGCCGAGATCCTGCCCACGGGCTGGACCCGCCAGGAGGGCCGCTTCGGCGAGATGACCCGTCTCATGGGCGACGTGCACTACAATCCGCACGTGCGGATCAAGGCGATCTCGCGGCGGGAGGACGCCGTCTACTACGCGTTGCACATGCCCTGGGAGAACATCTGGATCAAGGAGCACGGTTTCCAGGCGGTGCTCAAGCGGGTCCTGGACGCCGCCGGCGTGACGGTGACGGCGGTGAACGTCACACCCGGAGGCTGCTGTCACTGGCACGCGATCATCGCCATCCGCAAGCAGCCCGGCGACCCCCAGAACGCCATCATGGCGGCGCTTTCGGTGGCCGACCTGAAGCACGTGGTGATCGTGGACGACGACATCGACGTCTACGACGCCATGGAAGTGGAATGGGCCATGGCCACCCGGGTGCAGGCCGACCGCGACGTCACCATCCTCTCCGACGCCCGCTCCAAGCCGCTGGACCCGAGCCTTCCCGTGTCGGACGGCATCCCCACCACCGCCAAGATGGGCATCGACGCCACCATTCCCGACGGCGTGCCCAGGGCGCGCTATGAGCGCATCACCTATCCTTACGCGGACGAGCTGGACCTCGGCGCCTATCTGGGCGAGGCGGAGGCGGTTGATGTCTCCGGAGGTGCCGGGGCCTCTGGCGTCATACTCATCGAAGGCGCGGCCGCGCGCATACGCGAGCTACTCACGACCGAGCCCCTGTACTTCAGCGAGATCGCGCGCCAAGTCTCCGAATGCGACTTCCCGGGCGTCGCCCGCGCCATGGGTGAGCTTCATGCGGCCGGCGAGATCGACCAAGACGCCGAGGGCCGCTACCGGATCGTCGCGACCCTTGACGTGATGCAACTCAAGAAGTAGTATCTCCAATGGAGGCTCTGCCTAGGGGCTGCTTTCGGGTGGCTCCGACGGCGTTGCCTCCTTTCTTTATTCGTTATCCTGTCTCGCCGTGTACGGGTCCGGCACGAATACGATCCCGTAGAGATCATGCACTGACCCTTCCTTGTAGACTTGTCCTCGGAACTGAAGCCGCGCGAGCCAGCGGCCGAAACCGTCGGCGATTTCCCTTCGCACTTCGGCGTTCATTCCTCGCGTCGGCACGCGGAAACCCCAATTCACGCAATAGATTGCCAAGTCAGCCACTTGAACCGGGTAAGCCATGTCCGAAGATACGAAAAAGGGCGTCGGCACGATCCACGTGGAGCGATATCGACCGGTTTGAGACTTGCGGAAGTAAGCCTCCAGTTGGCGCACGAATCGCTGGTCGGCGGTCTTCTCCACCTCATCCATGACCAGAAGGCCGTACTCGTTCTCTTGCTCTAGCAAAGAGAAGTAGCGTTCAAGCAGAAATACCAGATCCTTCCTTAAGAATTCCTCGGCCTGGAACGTCTGCGGCTTGACGACGTCGCATGGAATAGCAGACGCGAAGAGCCGAGCCTTGTGACTCACGAGCAACTCGAACACTCCCGTAGCCATCTCCAGGCACGCTTGGCCGTAGGCTGTGAACTCGGCGCGGGATGGCGGTTTCTTATGTCGTTCGTAAAGGTGTCATAGGTGTTTCTCTTCTCCTCCTCGGTCGATTCCTGTTCCTTATGGGTGCTATCTGCGCAATTCCACTCACCGCCTCGCGTAGCGCCTCGAAGTCTGTCGGTTCTGGGACCATGTTGTCGAAGAAGATGTCGACGACTCGCTGATCGAAACGCCGCTCGGCTTCCGCGCGAGCGCTGGGATGATGGTATCTTGTCTCGGAGAGGAGTGCGTTAAGCTGAGCTCGCAAAGGTTCGGCTTCAATTTGTCTCGAGTCCCCAGTCCGCGACGGACCCGGATACCTGGCTTGCCTGTCGCCGGGTCCAGCCTTAAGGGATGTCGGAAGATGATCGAGTAACCAGACCGACCGTGGGTCCGGCTTAAGCTCGCAGAATATGCTTGGTCTGCCATGATGGTTGCCTCCCTGTGTTGTCCTGATCAGGCGGGAGCTGTCAAGTCAGACGGAACAACCGGGGAACAACGCTCTGGAGTTGACAGCCTCCAAGCGCTGCGATAACTGGCGGTGGGGCGAAAGGAGAAGGATCCATGCCGACCATCAACGACGCCGACGGCCACGTCAACGACTACTACTTCGGCGACGAGATCGCCAAGTACATGCCCGAGGGGAACCAGTTCAGCCAGATGTTCCCCGTGTTCGACCACCTGCACTTCCGCTACCTGATGAAGAACCGCGTGCCCAAGTACGTCGGCGGCAGCATGAAGACCGCCCCGGGTCCCGAGGAGTGGCTGCGGTTCATCGACGAAACCGGCATCGCCTGGAGCGTGCTCTATCCCAGCGCGGGACTGGGGTTCGGTCGCATCGTCTCGGTGGAGTGGGCCATCGCCGCCTGTCGCGCCTACAACAACTGGCTGCACGACCGTTTCACCAGCGTCACGCCCCGCCTCAAGGGAGTCGGCCTCATCCCGATCCAGGACGAGGAGGCGGCGGTGGAGGAGTTGCGGCGTTGCGTCCGGGAGCTCGGCATGGTCGGCGCGATGCTGCCCTCCAACGGAGAGGGCATCAAGGGCCACCTGGGCGCCAAGGCCTACTGGCCCATCTACGAGGAGGCGGAGAAGCTCGGCTGCGGCCTCACCGTGCACGGCGGCGCGCACCATCACCTGGGCCTCGACGGTTTCAGCGTCTATTACCCGGTGCACGCCTTGGGCCATCCCTTCGGGATCATGGTGCAGGCGGCGGCGATGCTGAGCCACGGCATCTTCGAGCGCTTTCCGGGCCTGCGGGTGGCCTTCCTCGAAGGGGGCGCCACCTGGGTGCCGTTCTTCATGGACCGGCTCGACCGCTCCTACAACGAGGGGCACTTGCAGATCGATCTGGCGGGCAACCCGGTGCCCGGTCCGCGGCCGGGAGAGAAGGCGAGCGAGCACTTCAAGCGCCATGTCCGGGAGGGGCGCATCTTCGTGGGCTTCGACTGCGACGACGCCGGGCTGGCCTTCGCCGTCCAGCAGGCCGGCGCCGAGCCGTTTCTGTTCGCCAGCGACTTCCCCCACGAGGTCTTCGACGCGGCGTCGTGCCGGCATGAGATCGACGAGCTGCTCGAGCGGGACGATCTCACCCAGGCGCAGAAGGAAGCGGTCTTGGGCGGCAATGCCGCGCGGTTGTACGGTCTCGATTAACGATACAAGAGCCGATGGCGGCAGCTACCGGAAAAGGAGCGACTTCCATGTCCAAGCACGCGACAATCGTAGGGCTACTGGTCTCCATGCTGCTGGTTTTGTCCGCGGCCTCGGTCATCCATGGCGCCGAGTTCTACAAGGGCAAGACCATTCGGCTGGTGGTGGGGGCGCCACCGGGCGGCGGCTATGACGCCTATACGCGGCTCACGGCGCGTCACCTCGGGAAGTACGTCCCCGGCAACCCGGCGACGGTGGTCATCAACCGGCCGGGCGCCGGCACCCTGGTGACGGCGCACTACGTGGGCGCGAAGTCCAAGCCGGACGGCCTCACGATCGGCATCTGGAACAGCTCCATGGCGCTCCGGGAGGCGCTGGGCGATCGCGGCGTCAAGCTCAAGCACCGGGACGTCGGCTGGATCGGCGCGCCGGGCACGGAAACGCTCACCTGCGCGTTCATGGGTTTCACCGGCATACGCAGTTTTGACGACGTGCTGCGGTCCAAGAAGCCCATCAAGATGGGAGCGACCCGTGCCGGTTCCAACACGGTGGACCTTCCGACCATCATGAACAAGTTTCTGGGCACCCGTTTCAACGTGATCTCCGGCTACCGCGGAGTCGCGCCCATCCGCCTGGCCATGCAGTCGCGGGAGGTGGACGGTTTCTGTTCCGGGTGGGAGCCGATCCGCGGGACCGCCCGGGCCATGCTGGACGCCAAGGGCGACGACAAGCTCGTTCCGGTCATCATCCATCGGAACTGGGACGAGCCCGAGGTCAAGGACCTTCCGACTCTCGCCGAGGTCTTCAAGGAGAAGGGCGGCGCCCAGGCGCTGGCCGTCTACCAGGCCTACCTCGGCCCCACCCAGTTCATGCGTCCGCTCGCGGTGCCTCCGGGCACGCCCGCCGAGCGCGTGGCCATCCTGCGAACGGCCTTTGCCGCCACGGTGAAGGACAAGCAGTTCCTGGCCGACGCGGCGCGGTCGAAGCTGGCCATCAACCCGGTGAGTGGCGAGCAGGTCGATCAGCACGTGGAGAATATCTTCTCCATGTCGGCGGAGGCCAGGAAGGGACTGGGCTTCCTGGTGCGAAAAAAGAAGAAGTAGGCTACGGACGACGCGCAACCATGCTCTTTCTCACCGAAGAAGACGTTCTCAAGGCCATCGAGGGCCGCAATGCCTGCGGCGAGGCGGTCACGGTCATCGAGGAGGTGCTGCGCCAGCAGTCCGAGGGCAGCACGTTCCATCTCAAACGCCTGACCATGGAGCACCCGGATCATCCGGGACACCTGTGGCACAACATCCGCATCCTTCCGGGGATGGTGCCGGAGCTGGGCTACGCGGCGGTGCGGGTCTATTCGGGGTATCGCGGCACCAACCGCTCCGAGGTCATCTGCCTGTTCGACTGGAAGGAGATGGAGATGGTGGCCATCATCTCGGATTACCACCTGCACGCCATCCGCACCGCGTCGCCCTACGGCGTGGCGGCCAAGTATCTGTCGCGGACGGATGCGCATACCCTCGGGGTCATCGGCACCGGACGCTACGCCAAGGGCTTCGTGCAGGCGTGCTGCTCGGTGCGCGACATCCGGCGCATCAAGGCCTACAGCCGGAGCGCCGACAACCGGCGCCGTTTCCGTGAGGAGATGACGGCGGCGCTGGGCATCGAGGTGGAGACGGTGGAGTCGGGCCGGGAGGCCGTGCGCAACACGGACATCATGCTGCTGGCCACCTCGGGCAACACCGTCGTGTTCGAGGGAAGCTGGCTCGAGCCCGGCGCCCTGGTCATGTCGCTGGCTCCGGGCGAGTTCGACGAGGCCACGGTGGAAGGGTCGCGGGTGTTCCTCTCCGGCACGGACCAGGTGCTGGGCGACAAGCCCCCGCGCAAGCCGTTTCCGTCGTTGCTGGCGAGCGGGAAGTTCTCCAGGGACGACGTGGCGGCGGAGTTCTGCGACGTGGTCGCCGGCAAGGAGCCCGGGCGCCGGCGCGACGACGAGATCATCCTGTACGAGTCCCCGGGCATGGGCATCCTGGACGTCGGGGTCGCGAGCTGGATCTACGGACTGGCGCGGGAGAAGGGCCTCGGGACCGAATTGCCTTTCGGCGAAGAGGCGGGGTAGCGGGGATTCCCGCGCGGGGCACGGAGACGAACATGCGTACGTTGATTCGTGGCGGATGGATCGTTGGCCATGAGGACGGACACCATACGCTTTGGCGCGACGGGGTGGTGGTGTATGAGGACGGGCGCATCGTGCACGTGGGGGCGGGGTTTGACGGCACCGTGGACCGTGAGATCGACGCGCGCGGCATGGTGGTGGCGCCGGGGTTCATCGATATGCACGTCCACGGCGGCCACCGCGCGTCGCACCGTTTGATCACGGACACCGGCCGGCCGGATTACTTCGGCCAGCCGTTTTTGGAGATCAGCGTGCCGCGGGAAGGGACCCGGCCCGCGGGCGATCCGCGGTACACCCGGCCGGACCAGTCCGGCGCCGGCGAGGGCACGGACCTGCACGGCACCTTCACGGTGGCCGAGCTGCTGCGCAACGGCGTCACGACCTTCATGGAGATCGGCAGTCAGCTCCGTGTGCAGGAGGGGCTCCTCAAGGAAGTGGAACGGCTCGGAGCGCGCGCCTACCTGGGTCCCGGCTTCGATTCCGGCCGTTGGGTGGCGGACGGCCACGGCCGTCTCAAGCGGGTGGTGGACGAGGCCGCGGGGTGGCGCGAGTTCGAGGGCGCCGTGGACTTCATCAAGCGTGTGGAAGGCAGTTGCGGCGACCGCGTGCGCGGGATCCTGATTCCGCGGGAGGTCGAGACCTGCACGCTGGATCTCCTGCGCGCGACGCGGACGGCGGCGGACGATCTCAAGGTGCCGGTGTCGACCCACGCGGCCTACAACGTCATCGAGTTCTTCCAGCTCTTGATGGACCATCGGATGACGCCGGTGGAGATACTGGAGTCGGTCGGCCTCCTCGGACCCGACCTCACCATCGGACACGGGAACTTCGTCGCTGAGAACCCGCAGATGAACTATTCGGGCGGCCGGGACCTGGAGCTCATGGGGGGATACGGCGTTTCCATCTCCCACTGCCCGGTGAACATCGCGCGCCGGGGGCGCTGCCTCGACTCCTGGGAGCGCTATCGCAAGGCGGGGGTCAACATCGCTCTGGGAAGCGATACGTATCCGCGCGACTTCATGATGCAGATGCGCATCGCGTCCTACTTCGGGAAGGTCATCGGCCACAACCTGCGCGCCGCCACCGCCGCCGAGGTCTTCGAGGCCGCCACCCTGGGGGGCGCCCGGGCGCTCGGGCGCGACGACCTGGGACGGCTGGCGCCCGGCGCACGCGCCGACATCATCATCGTGGACATCTCGGGGCGGGGGACGTTGCGCTATGGCCCTGTCCGCGATCCCATCAAGAGCCTGGTGGAGTGCGGCATCGGTGACGATGTGCGCACGGTGATCGTGGACGGCGTGGTGCGGGTGGAGGAGGGCCGGATTCCGGGCGTGGACCTGGAAGCGTTGCGCCGCCAGGCCCAGGAGGCGGCGGAGTACGCCTGGGACCACCTGCGGGACTGGGATGCTCTCGGCCGCACCGCGGAGGAAATGAGCCCCTGGTCGTTTCCCCTCATGAAGTAAGGAGCCTATACCCCTCGCCACCCCTGGATTCCCGCTTGCGCGGGAATGACGACTCCGGGGGTTGGCGCCAATTCTTGTCCGGACGACGTTTTGACACAGCCTGCTTCGCGGGAATGACGTATTTCAACGGCGGCGGCTCCGTGCGTATTCTTCCGTTGGTCAACCGCTCCGGCGCTGCAGAACGATTCCCCCGATGATCAGGGCCAGCCCCGCCAGGGTGCTGGGGTAGACGGGCTCTCCCACCACCAACGCGATCACCAGCAGTGAGAGGAAGGGAGTGAGGTAGATCAGTTGTCCCACCTGAGCGGTGGTACGCGAGAGCTTCAGCGCCTGGAGCCAGGTGACGAAGGCGATGCCCATCTCGAAGGTGCCGATGTAGGCGGCGCCTGCCAGCCCCAGGGGCGCGGGTGTTTCCATGGCGCCCGAGAGCCACAGGAAGCCTCCCGAGAAACCGCATCCGAACACGAAGTTGATCAGCAGGCGCGTCACCGGATCGCGCCCGTCCTTGACCCCGTAGATCCAGTAGAACGTCCAGATGAGCGTGCTGCCCAGTGCCAGGGCCACGCCCCGCGGGTTGGCGAGGTCGAGGGCGAACAGATCGCCGCGGGTGGCGATGACGGCCACGCCGGAGAAGCTGATGCCCATGGCCAGGACCGCGCCGAGGCGGATGGGTTGCCCCAACAGGAGGATGGAGAAGAGCGCCAGCACCATGGGCCAGGTGAAGTTCAGCGTGAGCGCCTCCTGGGCGGGGAGAACGTCATAGGCGCGAAACAGCACGACGTAGTAGAGAAACGGATTCAGGAAACCCAGGACCAGGGAGGTGCGCAGGTCTCCCGGGCGCCACTCCCGGAGTTGTCCGAGGCGCCCGGTGGCGAGGGTGATGCACAGCAGCACGCCGGTGGAGACCAGCGAGGAGTAGAACACCAGGGCATCGGCGCCCACGTGACGCAGGGAGAGCTTGAACGCCGTCGCCACCGTGGACCAGCACAGCACCGTGGCGCCGGCGTAGAGATAGGCTTGGGTCTGTCGCTGCATGGAAGGTCGCCGCCCGCGACAACGGTAGCATGATTGCCGTTCGGCATCGACGAGCGTGAAGGAACGCGGGCAGGGCCTGAGCACGTCTACGCTGGCATGGTCGGTGCAGGCAGATTTGCAATTGCCCGGCTCTTGGGCTAACGTAGCGGTTTCCGTCCCGAATCCTTCCCCTCGAGGTTGTCATTGAGCCGCCGAGAATCGTTAGATGCCCTCCGGAAAAAGATCGACCGAGTTGATTCCAGGTTTGTAGCGCTTCTCAACGAGAGAGCATCCCTCGCCCTGAAGATCGGGCAGCACAAGGATCGGACCGGGGAACGCGTCTACGTGGCCAGCCGCGAACGCGAGGTGTACCGCCGGATCGCCGAAGCCAATCCCGGGCCGTTGCCGACGGCGTCGGTGCGCGCGGTGTTCCGCGAGGTGCTGTCCGCCTGCCGCGGTATCGAAGCGGAGATGAAGGTGGCCTTCTTCGGGCCCGAGGCGACCTTCACCCACATGGCGGCGCAGCGGCACTTCGGCAGCACCGTGCGCTACCGTCCCGAGCCCACCATCGCCGATGTCTTTCGCGAAGTCGGCGCCGGCAACGTGGACTACGGCGTGGTGCCGGTCGAGAACTCCACCGAGGGGGTGGTGACCCACACCCTGGACCTGCTCCAGGACGCGGACGCACAGATCTGCGGCGAGGTCAGCATCGACATCGAGCTGTGCCTCCTGTCGCGCTCGGGGCGCGCGGCCGACGTGCGCCGCATCCTGTCCCATTCCCATGCGCTGGGCCAGTGCCGACGCTGGCTGGGGGCGCACCACGCGGACGCCTCGGTCGAGGCGGTGGCGAGTACGGCCCAGGCGGCCAGGGAAGCGCGCGCGGACCGGCAGGTGGCGGCGGTGGCCAGCCGTCTGGCGGGCGACGTCTACGGCCTCAAGATCGTCCAGGCCAACATCGCGGACAATCATGACAACATGACGCGCTTCTTCGTCATCGGCGACGACCCGCCGTCGCCCACGGGGGAGGACAAGACCAGCATCGTGTTCGCGGCCAAGGACCGCGTCGGCGTCCTGCACGAAATGCTCGCGCCGTTCGCCGGACACGGCATCAACCTCACCAAGATCGAGTCCCGGCCCTCGCGCCAGAAAGCGTGGGAGTACGTCTTCTTCATCGATTTCAAGGGCCATCGGCAGGAGAAGCACGTTGAGAAGGCGTTGGAGCAACTTGCCCAAAGCTGTGTCTTCCTGAAGGTACTGGGATCGTATCCGCAAGGCCTATGAGCATCACCGACAAGGTCCCGGAGTACATCCGGCGCATCGTGCCCTACGTGCCCGGCAAGCCCATCGACGAGGTGGAGCGGGAGTACGGCATCCAGGGCTCGGCCAAGCTCGCCTCCAACGAGAACCCTCTGGGACCGTCGCCCAAGGCCCTGGCCGCCTTGCGGGAGCACCTGGAGGAACTGAACCTCTATCCCGACGGCGACTGTTTCCACCTGCGCCACGCCCTGGCGGCCAGGCTGGACGTGGCGCCGGAACGGCTCGTCTTCGGCAACGGATCCAACGAGCTGATCGACCTCGCGGTGCGGACGTTCCTGCGTCCGGGGGACGAGGCCCTGATGTCCCGCGGCAGCTTCGTGGCGTACGGCCTCGCGCTCGCCGCCATGGGCGCGTCGGTCCGGACCGTGCCGCTCAAGGACTACGGCTTCGACCTCGAAGGCATGGCACAAGCGCTGACGCCCGAGACGCGCTGCGTCTTCCTCGCCAATCCCAACAACCCCACGGGCACCGTCTACCGGCGGGCCGAGTGGGAGGCCTTTCTCGAACGCGTGGGACCCGATGTGCTGGTGGTGGCGGACGAGGCCTACTTCGAGTACGTCGACGACCCGGATTATCCGGACTCGTTGCACGATCACCGGGAGGACCGCTCGCTCCTGACCCTGCGGACTTTCTCCAAGGCCTACGGGTTGGCCGGGCTGCGCGTCGGCTACGGTATCGCCCATCCCGAGATCGTCGCCGTCATGAACCAGGTGCGGGAGCCCTTCAACGTCAATGCCGCGGCTCAGTGGGCGGCCGCCGCGGCGGTGAACGACGTCGAGCATCTGAGCCGCAGCATCGAAGTCAACCGGCAGGGACTGTTGTACCTGACCGAAGAGTTGACGTCCCGCGGCGTCGAGTGGGTGCCGAGCCAGGCCAACTTCATTCTGGTGCGCACCGGCGACCCGGCGCGCGTGTACGAGGAGTTGCTGCGCCGCGGCGTCATCGTGCGCCCCGTGGGTCCCGAGTTTCCCGACCACGTGCGCGTGACCGTGGGGACCGCGGACGAGAACCGGCGGTTCATCGAGGCTCTCTCGAAGATCCGGGCGGGGAACGGGGGCGCCGGCTGATGTTCCGCACCCTGGTGATCGCGGGCGTGGGGCTGATCGGCGGCTCGCTGGCGCTGGCCGCCAAGGAGCGCGGGCTGGTGGAGCGGGTCATGGGCTACGGCCGCAACGAGAAGACCCTGCGCCGGGCCAGGAAAATCGGCATCCTCGACGGCTACTTCCTGCAGGCCGGGAAGTTCCCCGAGGACGCGGATTTCCTGGTGCTCGCGACGCCGGTGAGCGCCATCGCGCCGTTGACCCGGTCGTTCCTGCCGCGGCTCGACTCGCGCTGTCTCATCAGCGACGTCGGCAGCGTCAAGCGCCGGGTGGTGGCGGACATGGAGCGGTTGCTCAAGGGCGGGCCTCCTTTCGTCGGCGCGCATCCCATCGCTGGCAGCGATCAGTGGGGCCCGGACGCGGCGAGGGCCGACCTCTTCGTCCGGCGCCGCTGCATCATCACGCCGACGCGGAAGAGCGATGCCGCGGCGGTGAAGAAGCTGCGCGCGTTCTGGCGCGGCGTCGGCTCGAAGGTGGAGTTGATGGAGGCCGCGCGCCACGACCGGATTCTGGGGGCGGTGAGCCATCTACCCCACGTCGCGGCGGCCGCGCTGGTGAACGTCCTGGAGCGTACCCGGATCGACTCGCTGGACTTGGCGGAGTACTGTGGCTCCGGGTTCAAGGACACCACGCGCATCGCCGCGGGGCGTCCGGAATTGTGGCGCGACATCTGTCTGCTCAACCGGGAGCCGGTGCTGAAGGGACTTCGGGAACTCGGCCGGGCCATCGATCGCTTCGCGGATTGCGTCGAGCGGAGCGACGGGCCGGGGTTGGAAAGGGAACTCGAACGGGCGCTGGAGACGCGCAAGAGGATCGCATAGGCATGGTACGGGTGGAACAGGCTTCGCGCCCGCTGCGGGGCGCATTGGAAGTGCCGGGGGACAAGTCCATCGGACATCGCGCGGTCATACTGGGCGCGGTGGCGGGGGGAGAGACGCGCATCCACAACATGTCGGCAGGCGCCGACAATTCCAGCACCGTGTCCGCTTTCCGGCGCATGGGAGTGGCTTTCCGGCGCGACGACGGCGTTCTGTGCATCGAGGGCCGGGGTTGGGACGGACTGCAGGCGCCCTCGGAAGCCATCGATTGCGGCAATTCCGGCACCACCATACGCCTGCTGGCGGGGGTGTTGGCGGGCCGGCCGTTCCCGACCATCCTGGACGGCGATGGCTCGTTGCGCACCCGTCCGATGAAGCGTGTGACGGAGCCGCTCGCGCGCATGGGAGCGCGGATGTCGGACCGTGAAGGATGCGCGCCGCTCGAGATCCACGGCGGTGCGCTTCAGGGCATCGAATACGCTTCGCCCGTGGCCAGCGCCCAGGTCAAGTCCGCGGTGCTGCTGGCGGGCCTGCAGGCCCGGGGCGAGACTCGTTTCCAGGAGCCTTACCGCTCCCGCGATCACAGCGAGATCATGATCCAGGGCTTCGGGGCCAAGCTGGAATGCGTCGGCGGCACGGTGGTCCTGCCGGGCGCGCAGGAGCTTTCGGGAACGCGCCTGACCGTGCCGGGAGACATCTCGTCGGCCGCGTTCCTGGCGGTGGCGGCCGCCACGGTCCCGGGTTCCGACGTGACCGTGCGCGGCGTGGGTTGCAACGCCACCCGCAGCGGCATCATCGAGGTGCTGCGCGCCATGGGCGCGGACATCGAGTTGACGGGGCGACGCGAGGAGGCGGGCGAGCCGGTGGCGGATATCCGGGTGCGCGGCGGAGCGCTCACGGGGACGGAGGTAGCGCCCGAGCTGGCTCCCCGGACCATCGACGAGTACCCGGTGCTGTTCGTCGCCGCGGCCCTGGCCGACGGACAGACGCTCTTCCGCGACGTGGGCGAACTGCGTTTCAAGGAATCCGACCGCATTGCCACCATGACCCGCGAGCTTTCCAAGATGGGCGCGCGGGTGGAAGTGCGCGGCGACGACGTCGCCATCGACGGAGGCACCTCCCTCAAGGCGGCTTCCGTGGAGAGTCACGGCGACCATCGCGTGGCCATGGCCCTGGCGGTGGCGGGCCTCTCCGCCGCGGGCGGGATAGGTCTGACGGGTGAGGATTGCGTGAAGGTTTCATTTCCCGGCTTCTTCGAGAGCCTGGAGCAGCTCCGTGGCTGAAGGGAAAATCGACGTTTGGGCGGCGGCGCACCGTTTGTGCCTGCTGCCGAGGGAGGTTAGGATAGTTGATCGTGGCCATCGACGGCCCGGCCGGCGCGGGTAAGAGTACGGTCGCAAAGGCCGTGGCGAAGCGTTTGGGGTACCGCTACATGGACACCGGGGCCATGTATCGGGCGCTGGCGTGGAAGGTCATGAGCCATGGGACGGATCCCGGCGACGAGGTGGCGTTGGGCAGGATCTTGCGGAACACCGCGGTGGACTTGGGCGCGGACGCGGACGCGCCGTCGGTGATGCTCGACGGTGTGGACGTGAGCGGCGCTATCCGCACCGCCGAGGTGGGACAGGTGGCGTCCAGGGTATCCGGCTTGGGCATCGTCCGCGAGCGCATGGCCGAGTTGCAGCGCGCCATGGGACGTGGCGGCGCGGTCGTGGCCGAAGGGCGCGATATGGGTACCGTGGTGTTCCCGGAGGCGGCGGTCAAGGTGTACCTGGACGCTTCCCCGGAAACGCGCGCGCGCCGGCGCTTCGGAGAGCTTGCCGGGAAGGAGCCGGACCTGACACTGGAGGAGACCCTGGCGGACGTGATGCGGCGGGACCGGCGCGACAAGGAGCGGGCCGTTGCGCCATTGCGCCGGGCGGACGACGCGGTGTTCATCGATTCGACTCTGTTGCCGGTGGAAGCGGTGGTGGAGCAGGTGCTGCAGGCAGTCAAGAAGAAATCCAATGAGAATGGGAGAATTGTTTCATGACGGAAGTCGAGGAGAACAAGAACGAGGAAACGTCGCAGGACGGCGAGGCTCTCGCGAGCCAGGAGACGGGGCAGGGCGAGGAGGCAATGCCAGCCGAGGATGACTTTCGGTCGATGTTCGAGGAGAGTATCCAGGCGGTGCAGCCGGGCGGGGTGGTGAGCGGCAAGATCGTCGACGTGAACCCCACTCACGTGGTGGTGGACGTGGGCTACAAGACCGAGGGCCGGATCCCCGTGCAGGAGTTCCAGGATCGCGAAGGTGCCTTGCAGGTGGCGGTGGGGGAGGACGTGGACGTGTTCTTCGAGTCCCCGGAAGGGGACCGGGGTGAGATCGTGCTCTCGCGTCAGAAGGCCGAGAGCATCAAGGTCTGGGACCGGATCGAGAAGGCCTACGAGCAGACCATACCCATCGAGGGAACCATCGTGGCGCGGGTCAAGGGTGGTTTCAAGGTGGACGTGGGGGTGGACGGCTTCCTTCCCGGCTCGCACGTGGACATTCGTCCGACGCGAAACCTGGACCAGTTCGTGGGCAAGCAGGACCGGTTCACGATACTCAAGTACAACCGCATGCGCGACAACGTGGTGGTGTCACGCAAGATGCTGCTCGAGCAGGAACGCGAGGTGCTCAAGAAGGAGACCCTGGCGGTCCTGGATGAGGGGGTGATCCTGGAAGGCGTCGTGAAGAACATCACGGACTACGGCGCGTTCGTGGACGTGGGAGGCATCGACGGCATCCTGCACATCACCGACATGTCTTGGGGCCGGGTCAACCACCCCAGCGACCTTCTCAGCATCGGGGAGACCATCCGGGTCGTGGTGCTCAAGTTCGACAAGGAGCGCGAGCGGATTTCCCTGGGAATGAAGCAGATCACTCCGGACCCCTGGGAAGCGGTGACGGCAGAGTATCCCGTGGACTCGAAGATCACCGGCAAGGTGGTGGGTCTGACCGACTACGGCGCCTTCGTGGAGCTGGAGAAGGGAGTCGAGGGTCTCATCCACGTGTCGGAGATGTCGTGGGCCAAGAAACTGTCGCATCCCTCCAAGGTGGTCCAGGTGGGCGAGACCGTGGAGGCCATGGTGCTGAACGTCGACCCTGGACGGCGCCGCATCTCGTTGGGGTTGCGCCAGGTGTTGCCGAACCCGTGGTTCCTGGCCAAGGAGAAGTATCCCGAGGGCAGCATCATCTCGGGGCCGGTACGGAACATCACCGACTTCGGCGTGTTCGTGGGTGTCGAGGAGGGCATCGACGGGTTGATCCACATCTCCGACCTCGACTGGACCAAGAAGATCAAACACCCCTCCGAACTCTACAAGAAGGGTGACATCGTGGAGGCCAAGGTACTCGGCGTCGACCCGCAGGTGGAGCGGTTTTCGCTGGGCGTCAAGCAGTTGACCATGGACCCCTGGGAGCGCGTGGTCAGCGAGCACCCCGTCGGAACCCGGATCCACGGCGCAATCGTCCGGGTGCTGGATTTCGGCGTGTTCGTGCGTATCGCCGAGGGGGTGGAAGGGCTGATCCACGTCTCGCAGCTCAGCACGGAGCATGTCGACAAGCCCTCGAGCCTGTATCAGGTAGGGGACGAGGTGGAGGCCGAGATCGTCAACATCGACATCCAGGAGCACAAGATCGGTCTCAGCATTCGTGCCCTCAAGCGGTCGGAGGAACGAGAGGAGCTCGAGACCTATCTCGAACGCGAGAAGGAGGCCGGCCGGTTCTCGTTCGAAACCATCCTGAACGAGGAGTTGAAGCTGGATCGCGAAGGCCGTGGAGGCCGCGGGCGGGAACGGAACAGACGATAGGCTTCGTGGGACACGCTTTCAGGGAACGGCATGACCAAGCGCGATCTCATCGAAGAGATTAACGACCGGTTTCCCCACCTGTCGCGTTTCGATGCGGAGGTGATCGTCAACACTGTCTTCGATTCCCTGATTACCGCCCTGCAACGGGAGGAGAGGATCGAGATTCGCGGCTTCGGCAGTTTCGTGGTGAAGCACCGCCGGGCTCGGGACGGCCGTAACCCGAAGACGGGAGAGGTCGTCTCCGTGTCGTCCAAGAGAGTACCCTTCTTCAAGGTCGGCAAGGAGTTGCGGCTGCGGGTCAACCAGAGCGCCGACATCGAGGGCGGCGGCTAGCACGCGCGCAGGCGCCCGCGCACTCTTACGGAAACAGACAACAGGACCTACGTATTGGCAGGAGGTAACGGAGTGGATTCCATCAACACCCTCGGCGAATTGAAACGCAGCGGTATGCCCGTGCGCACGGTGCGCGACGAGATGCGCCACAATCTCACGGAGATTCTCAAGTCGGGGCAGCGCCTCCTGCCGGGTATCGTGGGTTATGAAGAGACCGTCATTCCGGAGATCGAGAACGCGATCCTGGCGGGCCACCACATGGTCTTTCTTGGGGAGCGCGGCCAGGCGAAGTCGCGCATCATCCGTGGCCTGACGCAGTTGCTGGACGAGAAGATTCCCAGGGTCAAGAGTTGCGAAATCAACTGCGACCCATTCAATGTCATCTGCGCGCCGTGCCGCCGGCGCCTGGCGGAGCAGGGCGACGACCTGGAGGTGGAGTGGATCGGCCGGGATCTGCGCTACGGCGAGAAGCTGGCGACGCCGGACGTGTCCATCGCCGACCTCATCGGCGAGATCGATCCCATCAAGGTAGCGGAAGGGCGTTACCTGGCCGACGAGGAAACCATCCACTACGGCCTGGTGCCGCGCACCAACCGGGGCGTCTTCGCCGTGAACGAGTTGCCGGACCTGACGGAGAAGGTCCAGGTGGGCCTGTTCAACCTCATGGAAGAGAAGGACGTCCAGATCAAGGGCTACAAGATCCGCATGCCTCTGGACGTGGTCATCGTCGCCAGCGCCAACCCCGAGGACTACACCAGCCGCGGGCGCATCATCACGCCCTTGAAGGACCGTTTCGACGTTCAGATCCGCACTCACTATCCGCGCCAGGTCGAGCACGAGATCGACATCATGGAGCAGGAATCGGCGCCCCTGGATGATCGCAGCCACCAGGTGGTGATCCCGGACTTCATGAAGGAGGTCCTGGGCCACCTCACCTTCGAGGCGCGCAACTCCAGCGAGATCAACCAGTCGTCGGGCGTGAGCGTGCGCGTCAGCATCAACAACTACGAGAGCATGGTGAGCAACGCCGAGAAGCGTGCCCTGCGGGCGGGCGAGAACGCCATCGTGCCGCGGGTGAGCGACCTCCACGCGGTGCTTCCTTCCACCTGCGGCAAGATCGAGGTGGAGTACGTGGGCGAGGAGAAGAACGAGGAGGAACTCATCGAGCGTCTGCTCAACCGGGCCATCCTCAAGACCTTCGACAGCCGCTTCGACGTCAACGCGCTCCAGGAAATCATCGAGTACTTCAACACGGGCTGGGGCGTGGAGGTCTCCGACGACATGCGCTCCGAGGACTACCTCGAGGGCATCAAGGCGATCCCGGGGCTGGAGGAGGCCATTCGCTCGTTGGGTGACATCGACTCGCCCGGTCTCCTGGCCTCGGCCACGGAGCTGGTGCTGGAGGGCCTGCACCTGCATCAGAAGCTCAACAAGGAGGCCGCGGGAGGTCGCATTACGTACGGGAAGTGATGACGACCGCGGTTGACGCACGATGATCCACCACGCCCGCTACAGCCGCTGGAACGCCTTTCAGGACAGGTCGGTCCGGTCCGACGACGTCTTCGACGAGCTCAACGAGCACCTCGACGAGACCGGCGACCTGCAACAGTCCATGCGACGCATGATGCAGCGCGGCATGGGCGAGGACGAGGAGCGGGTGCCGGGCCTCGACGACCTCCTGTCCCAGGTGGCGCGGGAAAAGCGCCGCATGTACGAGCAGTACCAGATCCGTTCCGCCCTGGACGAGATCCAGGACATGCTCCAGGACATCGTCAACCGCGAACGCGAGACCCTGAAAGAGAGCGAGGACCGGGCCGAGGCGCAGCAGAAGGACGAGTTCCTGCAACACTTGCCGCCCAAGCTGAGCGACGCCATCGAGCGGCTGGCGAGCTACAGTTTCGAGAACGCGGAGGCGCGCAAGGACTTCGAGGAGATCCTCTCCCAACTCGACAAGATCCGCCGGCTGGAAAACTATATCCGACGTGAAGGAAACCTCTTCAGGGGCCAGGAGTCGTTGAACTTCGAGGAGGCCTCCGAGTTGCAGGAGAAGATGGAGGGGTTGCAGAAGCTCGAGGGCCAGCTCTCCAGCAGCCGTCCCAAGGACGTGGACATGGACCTGCTGAACAGCCTCCTCGGCCCGCAGGCCCAGGAGGACTACGAAGGGGTCATGCGTCTTGAGTCGGCGCTGGAAGAGGGCGGCTACGTGGTCGACAAGGGCGACCACTTCGAGCTGACGCCGCGCGGCGTCCGGCGCATCGGCCAGATCGCCCTGCGCGACATCTACAAGCAGCTCGCGCGCGACGCCGCCGGACGGCACCAGATCGCGCGCCACGGCTCCCAGGAACCAGTGCCGGAGTCGAGCAAGCCGTACGTGTCCGGCGATCCTCTCAACCTGAACCTGATGGAAACCCTGAAGAGCACCCTGCGCCGGGACGCGACGCTGCCGCTCAAGCTCGACCCGGCGGATTTCCGCGTGTTCGAATCGGAGTACTCCACACGCGCGGCTACCGTGCTCCTGCTGGACATGAGCTGGTCCATGAGTTGGGACGGCCGCTTCGCCGCGGCCAAGAAGGTGGCCCTGGCCATGGAGTCGCTGTGCCGCTCCAAGTATCCCCAGGACTACTTCGGCATCGTCGGCTTCTTCACCCGCGCGGTGGAGCTCAAGGCCAAGGACCTGCCCGAAGCCACCTGGAACATGGGCGACCCCTTCACCAATCTGCAGGACGGGCTCCATCTCGCCATCGACCTGCTCAAGAAGCGCAGTTCCACGCGCAATCAGCAGATCATCGTCATCACCGACGGCCAACCCACGGCATACTGCCGCCAGGGCCGGCTCTATTGCGAGTGGCCCCTGAGCTTCGGCGGCATCAGCCAGCGCGCTGCCGAGGAAACCCTCAAGGAAGCCAAGCGGGTCACCCAGCGGGGCATCACCATCAACACCTTCATGCTCGACGACAGCCCGGTCCTCAAGGGCTTCGTGGACGAGATGACCCGCCTCAACAAGGGCCGCGCCTTCTACACCCGTCCCGATCGTCTGGGACAATACCTTCTGGTAGACTATCTGCTGGGCCAGCGGCGCAAGGTGTAGCCGGCGGGCGCTTGGTCAACGCGATTTTCGCGATGGTTCGGCGGATCGACGGCCACGCCTCCCGCGCCTGCTCCTCTCCGGCTGACACAAACTCTCATACATCACTCTAGCGGCCCATAGATTGAGCCCAATATAGGCCGTATGCTATATTGATCCATGGGCTGGGTCGTCACATTTCTTGACGATTTCGAGGCTGAGTTCGATCTGTTCCCGGCGACCGTCCAGGACGCGGTCCTGGTGAAGGCGGGTCTGCTGGAACTGGAAGGCCCACGACTCGGTCGGCCACATGCGGATACGCTGAAGGGATCGAAGCACGCGAACATGAAGGAATTGCGTCGTGAAGCGCATGGCGGGGCTTGGCGTGTTCTCTTTGCGTTTGATCCCGATCGGCAGGCGATCCTCCTGGTGCCCGGAGACAAATCCGGTGTCAAGGAGAAGTGGTTTTACCGACGGCTTATCGCCAAGGCCGATGAGCGCTTCGACCGCCATCTGGCGAAGAGGAAAGGAGAGGACGATGGGGACGACATTGAGGGAGAAGATGTCGCGGCTCGCCCCCGACCGTCGCGAACGGATCGAGGCAGAGACTGAGCGTCTGCATCAGGAGTATCTGACCCTTCAGGATCTGCGCAAGGCGAAGGCGCTGACTCAGTCGCAGCTTGCAGAGAGCCTTGGCATCCGCCAGTCCACGGTGGCGCAGATGGAGAAGCGCAGCGACCTCCTGATCTCGACGTTGCGGAGTTATATCGAGGCCATGGGTGGGCGTCTGGATCTGGTGGTGGCGTTTCCCGACCGGGTGCCGGTCCATCTCGGTGGTCTTGGGGAAGAGCGCATGGACCTGATCCCAAATGATCGAACAGAGGCTCTTTGACGCGGTAACGCCGGGTTTCCTGGGGACATGATGGAGCGGACACGGCTCACGCCCATGATGCATCAGTACCTGGAGATCAAGGAGCGTCACCAGGACGCCATCCTGTTCTTCCGGCTCGGGGACTTCTACGAGATGTTCTTCGAGGATGCGGAGAAGGCGTCCAAGGTGCTGGACATCGCGCTCACCAGCCGCAACCGCAGCGACGGCGCGCCGGTGCCGCTGTGCGGCGTGCCGCACCATGCCGCCACCCCCTACATCGGAAAGCTTCTGTCCGCGGGATTCAAGGTGGCGGTGTGTGAGCAGACCGAGGACCCCAAGCTCGCCAAGGGGGTGGTGCGCCGGGAGGTGATCAAGGTCATCAGCCCCGGCACCCTCACGGAAGGCGAGGGGCTCGACGCAGGGGTCAACAACTACCTCGTCGCGGTGACGGCGTCCCGGGACGAGTACGGCCTCGCGTTTACGGACATCACCACGGGCGAGTTCCGCTTCACGCAGATGGAAGGTTATGCCGCCCTTGCCAACGAGCTCGGGCGCATTCAGCCGCGCGAGCTGCTGGTCCCCGAGACCGGCTCCGATGCGCACCGGCGCGTGCGCGAGGACTATGCCGCGGTGCATTGCACGGCGGGTCCGGACGAGTGGTTCGGCGCCGCCGCGGTGCGCCGGCTCGAGGGTGCCGGCCTGCACGGCGGTCCGTCCGATGAATGGCCCCTGGGTGTACGCGCCGCCGCCGCGCTACGGGCCTACCTGGAGGACCGCTCGCCCGGCGCGGTGCCGGTGCTCACCGTGCTGGAGGCTTACCGCGCCGCGCATTTCCTCATGCTCGACGAGCATGCCCAGGCCAACCTCGAGCTGTTGCAGAGCTTCGACGGCAGCCGCCGGGGCTCGCTGCTGGGTGTGCTGGAGCCCGCGTGTACGGCCATGGGCGCGCGCGAGCTGCGCAAGTGGATCCTGTATCCCTTGCTCGACGAGCGCGGCATCCGGCGCCGCCAGGACGCGGTGGAGGAGCTGGTGGAGGATCCCGATCGGCGCCGCCGCCTGCGTGACGCGCTGCGAGGGGTGCAGGACCTCGAGCGGCTGGCCGGCCGCGTGGCCGCGCGCACGGCCGGGCCACGGGATCTCGCGGCCGTCAAGGACATCCTGCGCGCGCTGGAGCGCGTGCGAGATCCCCTCCAGGGGTGCGCGAGCGCGTTGTCGGCGGACCTTCGCGATGAACTTCGTTCCGTGCCGGAGGTGGTGGATCTGGTGCAGCGGGCGCTGGTGGACGAGCCGCCCGCCGCGGCGCGAAGCGGGGGTTACGTGCGTCCCGGATTCGACTCCGAGCTGGATTCCCTCACCGCCATCCGCGGCAACGCCAAGGGGTGGATCTCCGACCTGCAGCACCAGGAGCGCCAGCGCACCGGCATCCAGTCCCTCAAGGTGCGTTACAACAAGGTCTTCGGCTACTACATCGAGGTCACCAAGGCCAACCTGGCGCACGTACCGGACGACTACATCCGCAAGCAGACCCTGACCAACGGCGAGCGCTTCATCACGCCGGAGCTCAAGGACTACGAGGCCCGGGTACTGGGGTCCGACGAAGAGATTCTCAAGATCGAGGCGCGGATCTTCCAGGAACTTCTCGAACGCATCGCCACGCACTACACGGCCCTCAAGCAGACCAGTCTGGCGCTGGCGCGACTGGATACGCTGGGCGTGCTGGCGGAGACGGCCGTGAGCCGGCATTTCGTGCGCCCGCGGGTGGACTCGAGCCTGAGGCTGTCGGTGCGCGCGGCGCGCCATCCCGTGGTGGAGGCGGTGCTGGGGCGCGGCGGCTTCGTCCCCAACGACTGCGAGATGGACGCCGAGGCTACCCAGATCAAGCTCCTCACCGGCCCCAACATGGCGGGCAAGTCCACCTACATGCGGCAGGTGGCGCTGGTGGTGATCCTGGCGCAGATGGGCAGCTTCGTGCCCGCGGACCAGGCTCACGTGGGCCTCGTGGACCGTCTCTTCACCCGGTTCGGCGCCACCGACGCGCTGGCATCGGGGGAGTCCACGTTCATGGTGGAGATGAAGGAGACCGCGCGCATCCTGCGTCTGGCCACGCCCCGCAGCCTGATCCTGCTGGACGAGGTGGGGCGCGGTACGAGCACCTTCGACGGCATCTCCATCGCCTGGTCGCTGGCCGAGTTCCTGCACGAATCGCCGCACCGGCCGCGCACGCTCTTCGCCACCCACTATCACGAGCTGACCGGTCTGGCGCGCACCCGGGAGCGCGTGAAGAACTTCAACTTCGCGGTGAAGGAATGGGAGGGAGAGGTGATCTTCCTGCGTACCCTGAAGGAGGGTCCGGCAAGCCGCAGCTACGGCATCCAGGTGGCCGGTCTGGCCGGGCTGCCGGGTTCCCTCATCGCGCGCGCCAAGGAGATCCTCAAGAATCTCGAGGGCGAGGAGTTGAACGCCTGGGGGCAGCCGCGACTGGCGGGAGCCGAGCACGCCACGGAGGGAGCCCAGCTCTCGTTGTACGAACCGCGCGATCGCGACGGACGGCTGCGGGAGAAGCTTCGGGAGATCGACGTGAACGGACTCACGCCGCTGGAGGCGCTGAACCTGCTGGAAGGGCTCGTGACGGAGGCCAGAAGGGAAGGCTGATTGGCGCGTTTGCTGTCCTTGCTGGTGGTGCTTTGCATCGTCGTCCCGGCGGCCGCGGCCGACGCGGCGGCGCATCTGACGCGTGTGCGCCATCTTTCCGGGCTCAATTACACGCGGGTCATCCTCGACGTGACCCGCCCGGTCAAGTACTCGGTGCACACCCTGGCGCCAGCGCCCGCCAAGGGGCTTCCGCCGCGCATCTATCTGGACATCTCCGGCGCTCGCCTGACCATGCGGCGCCCCCGGATCAATATCAACGACCGCTTGGTGCGCCGGGTCCGAGTCAATCAGTTCAAGCCCGGCGTCGTGCGCGTGGTCCTCGACCTCAAGCACCCCGGCACGCACGACGCCGTGCTCATGGCCAACCCGCATCGCATCGTCGTCGACGTGGAGCGCCGTAGGGGCGCGGCCGCACGCCGGCATCTCGCGGTGCGGAAGATCGTGCTGGATCCGGGCCATGGGGGCAAGGATCCGGGTGCCGTGGGGTCCGGCGGCCTCCGGGAGAAGGACGTGGTGTTGCGGGTCGGCCGGAACCTGGCGCCCCGGCTGCGGCAAGAGATGGGCGTGGATGTCGTGCTGACCCGCACCCGGGACGTGTTCGTGCCGCTCAAGGAACGCACGGCCATCGCCAACCGGGAGAAGGCGGACCTGTTCCTCTCGATCCACTCCAATGCCAGCCGCAACCGGCGCGCCGGCGGGCTTGAGACCTACTACCTGGACAAGACCACGGACGAAGCTACACTGAAGCTGGCGGCGCGGGAGAACCGCACCGCGCGCCGCAACCTCACGGACCTGCAGATCATGCTGAGCGACCTCAAGCTGAACGTATACCTGCCCGATTCCATCAGCCTGGCGAGCCATCTGCAATCCTCGCTGGTGAAGAACACCCGGCCCCGTTATTCGCGAGCGAAGGACCTGGGGGTGAAGAAGGGCCTCTTCTACGTGCTCGTGGGAGCGCGCATGCCGGCGGCGCTGGCGGAACTGTTCTTCGTGAGCAACCGCCGCGAGGCGCGGGAACTGCAGCGCCCCGCGATGCGGAAGGCCCTAGTGGATGGCTTGTCACGTGGCATCAAGAACTACGCCGACGGACTGCGCAAGAGGGAGAACCCATGACGTTGCCATCGCTACCGGTAGACGAGGACGGTGCCCCCCGCTCCGCGCGGGTGGAGGAGGACAGGGTGTTTCCCTGGCACCGGCTCCTGGACGAACACCTGGCCGGCCCGGAGCCGGCGAAGGGCGTGCGCGCCTACATCGCCCAGGGACAGCAGCTCTTGCTCGCGGCGCACCGCGCCGGCGCCTCGGGAACGGAGGTGGTGCGGGCACGCGGGACGATGATGGACGGCCTCTTGGGGCGGTTGTTCGAGAATGCCGAACGGGACTACGCCATACGGCTCCCGGCGCTCCGCGGCCGTTGCGCCGTGGTAGCGCAAGGGGGTTATGGCAGGAGCGAACTGAACCCCTGTTCGGACATCGATGTCCTGTTCCTGTACGGCTGGCGTGCCGCCGCTTACGTGAAGTTCGTCACCGAGCGCATCCTCTATCCCTTGTGGGACGCGGGCCTTACCGTGGGCCACGCGACGCGTACGGTGACGGAATGCGCGCGCCGCGCCCGTGGCGACGACGTCATCCAGACGGCGCTGTTGGACGCGCGTTACGTCTGCGGCGACGGGCGTCTCGCGCGCGAGCTGGAGCGCGTGGTGTCGCGACAGCTCGCGGGCGGCGCGGGTGACAGTTTCGTGCGGCAGAAAATGGCCGAACACCATCGGCGCCACCAGCAGTACGGCGAGTCCGTGTTCCTGCTGGAACCGGACGTCAAGGAGGGCCAGGGCGGCCTGCGGGACATCCACGGCGCCCTGTGGGTGGCCCGTGCCAAGTGCGGCGCCGCGCGCGTCGAGGACCTGGCCACGACCGGTCTGTTGGACGACCGCGACGCGGCGACGCTGGAGAGCGCGCGGGACTTCCTCTGGCGCACGCGCAATGAGCTGCATTTCCTGGCGGGGCGGCATCAGGACCGGTTGACCTTCGAGTCCCAGGAACAGGCGGCCCGCGGGCTGGGCTTCGCCGAAGAGGAGCGCTTGAGCGAGGTGGAGACCTTCATGCGCAGCTACTACCGGCACGCCGAGGAGGTAAGCCGGCTGTCGTCGCTCGTCATCCATCGGGCCGTGGACCACGACCCCGCGCAACGCCGCCACGCGCGTCCCGGACGCGAGCTGCGTCACGGCGTGCGCATCACCGGGGGCACGCTGGCCTTGGCGCCCGGCAACGGCCGGAGCGGGCCGGAGGAACTGATGGAGCTGTTCGCCGATCTCCAGCAACACCGGCTCAACCTCGGGCAGGACTCGCGCGCGCTGATCCGCGCGCGGATCGAGGCCGTGGGCGCGGCGCTGGCGTCGTCGCGCGAGGCCAACCGGCGCTTCCTCGACATCCTGCGATCCAATGACTGGATCTACGAGACGCTGCTGGAGATGCACCGCACCGGCGCGCTCGATGCCCTGATTCCGGAATTCGGGCGCGTGCGCTGCATGGCGCTGCACGACCTCTATCACATCTACACCGTCGACCAGCACCTCATGCGCGCGGTCAAGGAGTTCGAACGGCTGCGCTCGGGGGAGTTCGAGGAATCGCTGCCGCGCCTGTCGCAGCTTGCCCGGGAGGTGGAGCGGCCGGAAGTGCTGATCCTGGGAATCCTGTTCCACGACATCGGCAAGGGCCAGGGAGGCAACCACTCGGAGCGGGGCCGGGCCATGGCGCTGGACGCCGCCGCACGCATGGGCCTCAACGAGGACGAGCAGGAGCTGCTGTCGTTCCTGGTGCTGCACCACCTGCTGCTGACCGGCACGGCCTTCCGCCGCGACATCGAGGACGAGAAGACCGTCGCCGATCTGGCCGACGCCATGGGCGGAGTGGAAAACCTCAAGGCGCTCTACGTGCTCACGTATTCGGACATGAAGGCGGTGGGGCCGGAGGTGTGGAACAACTGGAAAGGGTCGCTGCTGGAGCAGCTCTTCAATCGTACCTTGCACGTCCTGGAAGAACGCGAGAAGGGCGAGGCGCCGGCGCCCGACCGCGACCTCAAGGTGCGGCGCGTCCAGGACCGGCTCCTGGCGCAACTCGCGGCGGATTGTCCGGAAAAAGAGGTGCGGCGGGAGTTCATCGACGCCATGCCCCGGCGCTACTTCCTCACCACGCCCGAGGAGGCCATGCCGTCCCACTACCGGCTTCTGCGGCGCCTCGGCGACGAACCCTTCCTGGCCGAGGTGCGCCATCATCCCGAGCACGGCCACAGCGAGGTGGCCATCTGCGCGCGCGACCAGGCCGGACTGTTCGCATCCATCGCAGGCGTCTTCGCCGCCATGGAGCTGAACGTGCTGAGCGCGCGCATCAACACGCGCCGTGACGGGCTGATCCTCGACGTATTCCGCATCTCGCACCAGGGACAGGCTCAAGTGGTGATGGATCCGGAGAAGTGGTCGCGCATGGAGTCGATCCTGCAACGGGTGCTGCGGGGCGAAGTGAACGTCGCCGAACTGGTGGCGCGCTCGCGCCGTTCCCTGTCGCTGAGGCCGGTGGTCAAGGCGTCCACGCACGTGCGCTGGGACAACGACGCCTCCGACGACTTCACCATCGTCGAGGTCTATACGGAGGACCGGGCGGGCGTCCTCTTCAGCATCACCTACCGGCTCTCGGAGCTGGACTTCGCCATCCACTTGGCCAAGATCTCCACCGACGTCGACCGCGTGGCCGATGTCTTCTACGTGGCGGACGCGCACGGCCGCAAGGTGCTGGACGAAGGACGGCTGCGGGACCTGCGGGAGGCGCTGCACCGGGAGCTGGAGCCGCGCCATGACGGATGAGTTGACCCGCCACGTGGACCAGTACCTGGAGATGGCCGCGGTGGAACGGGGGCTCTCCGCCAACACCCTGGAGGCCTACAGCCGCGACCTGAACCGCCTGGCGGACTTTCTCGCCAAGCGCGGCGTGCGCGACTGGGACGGCGCCACGCGGGGGGAACTGCGCGCCTACATCGCCGAGGTGCGCGGCTCCGGCCTGAGCGACCTGTCCGTGACGCGGCTGCTGGGCAGCATGCGGCGCTTCTTCCGTTTCCTCTTGAAAGAAGAGGTGATCACCGCCGATCCCGTGCCCGACTTCTCGTCCCGCGGCGGCACCGGGCGCCTGCCCGGCACCCTGGGGGCGGAGGACATGCGCGCCCTCCTGGAACAGCCCGACGAGGCGAAGCCCCTCGGCGCGCGGGACCGCGCCATGCTCGAGCTGCTCTACGGCAGCGGGCTGCGGGTTTCGGAGCTGGTCTCCCTGACCCTGCAGCAGGTCAACCTCGACGGGAGTTACCTGACGGTCAAGGGAAAGGGCGCCAAGGTGCGGCTGGTCCCCTTCGGCCGCTATGCGCGTGAGTGCCTCCAGCGCTACCTGCGCGACGTGCGCCCGCATTTTCTGCGCGGGCGCTACAGCGACTACGTGTTCCTCTCGCGTTCGGGCAAGCCGCTCACGCGCCAGGGGTTCTGGAAGCTGCTGCGGGGCTATGCCTTGCGCGCGGGACTCCAGCACCGGGTGACCCCTCACACCCTGCGCCACTCCTTCGCCACGCACCTCCTGGAGGGCGGCGCCGACCTGCGCGCGGTGCAGTCCATGCTGGGCCATTCGGACATCACCACCACCCAGATCTACACCCACGTGAGCCGTAGCCGCGTCAAGCAGGTGCACCGGCGCTTCCACCCGCGCGAGACCCCGGACGGGGGGGATTAGTGCCGCGTCCCGAGACACTGGCAGGGCGCGTTGTTTTTTCGCGGCCCGTCCCTTAAAAAAGTTCGATGGCCCAAGACTTCCTGTGGCAGCTCTCCGTGTGGGCATTCCCCGTGCTCGTCGCCATCGTCTTCCACGAGGTAGCCCACGGCTGGGTGGCCTACCGCCTGGGGGACCCCACGGCTGCCATCATGGGACGGTTGACGCTCAACCCCATCGCCCACATCGACATCGTCGGCACGGTGCTGCTGCCCGCGCTGCTCATCTGGGCGGGCGGGCCGGTGTTCGGCTACGCCAAACCGGTGCCCGTCAACTTCGACAACCTTCGGGATCCGCGCCGGGACATGGTCCGCGTGGCCCTGGCCGGGCCGGGGGCCAACATCATCCTGGCGGTGCTGAGCCTCATACTGGTGAAGCTCATCATCATGAGCGGCAGTGGCGCCACCGGCACGGTGTCGTCGTACCTCTGGTACATGGGGCTCACCAGCGTCCGCATCAACGTGATGCTGGCGGTGTTCAACGTCATGCCCGTGCCGCCCCTGGACGGGGGCCGGGTGCTGGTGGGCCTGTTGCCGGAACCCCAATCCTCCCAGGTGGCCCGCATCGAGCCCTTCGGGTTCATCATCGTGGTCGCGCTGCTGATGACCGGGGCGCTGACCTACACGCTGGTGCCGATCATGGACCTCGTGATCTGGTTTCTGGCCGTGATCGTCGGAGTCGTGTAAGCTGGAGTCCATGCAAACCATCGTAAGCGGGGCGCGCCCCACCGGACTGCTCCATCTGGGTCATCTCCACGGAGCCCTGCGCAACTGGGTCGGGTTGCAGGAAGACTATCGCTGTTTCTTCTTCGTCGCGGACTGGCACGCGCTGACGACCGACTACCAGTCCCCGAACGGAATCCGGGAAGGCACCGAGGCCATGGTCACGGAGTGGTTGAGCGTGGGCCTCGATCCCGCCAAGTGCACGATCTTCCGGCAGTCGGACATCAAGGAGCACGCCGAGTTGCACGTGCTCCTGTCCATGTTGACGCCGGTGTCGTGGCTCGAGCGCAACCCCACCTACAAGGAACAGATGCGCGAGTTGAGCGAGCGCGACCTGTCCACCTACGGTTTCCTCGGCTATCCGGTGCTCCAGGCCGCGGACATCATCATCTACAAGGCGCACCGGGTGCCCGTGGGCGTGGATCAGGCGCCTCACGTGGAACTGACGCGGGAGATCGTGCGGCGCTTCAACGGCTTCTACGGTGCGGTCTTTCCCGAGCCCGAGGTGCTGCTCACGGAAACCCAGCGGCTGCCGGGACTCGACGGCCGCAAGATGAGCAAGAGCTACGACAACTCGGTGCTGCTGTCGGACCCGCCGGAGACCATCGACCGCAAGCTCAGCCGCATGGTGACCGACACGGCGCGTGCCCGGCGCACCGATCCGGGTGAGCCGGAGAAGTGTCCGGCCTTCAACCTGCACAAGATCTACTGCACCCCGGAAGAGATCCAGGAGGTGTCGGAGGGATGCCGCAGCGCCGGCATCGGCTGCCTGGACTGCAAGAAGGTGATGATCCGTCACGTCGTCGACGACCTCGCCCCGTTCCGGGAGAAGAAGGCGGAGTACGAGAAACATCCGGACGACATCCGCGACGTGATCGCGGAAGGGAATCGAGTGGCCGGCGCTCAGGCCGCCGCCACCATGAGCGAGGTGCGTTCGGCATTGACGCTCTGATGACCGCGCCCCCGGCCGGGGGTGCGGCACGGACTCATCGCGGGGTGCGCGCGAGGCTAGGGCCCCACCATGGCGGTACACGTCCAACTGAAGATCTACGAAGGCCCGCTGGACCTGCTGCTCCACCTCATCCGGAAGAATGAGCTCAGCATCGTCGACATCCCCATCGCGTCCATCACCGAGCAGTACCTCGCCGCGCTGGAGCTGATGCAGGGTCTCAACCTCGACCTGTCCGGCGAGTACCTGGTGATGGCGGCCACGCTCCTCCACATCAAGTCCAAGACCTTGCTCCCGCCGGAGGAGGAGGAAGACGACGACGATGACGAGGGCCTCGACAGCCGCGACGCGCTGGTCCGGCGCCTGCTGGAGTACGAGCGCTTCAAGAACGCGGCACGGGAACTGGAAGATCGCGACATTCTGAACCGCGACGTGTTCGCGCGCCAGGGGCGGTCCGCTCCGGTCACGGAGGTCAGCTTCGAGCAGCTTTCCGTGTTCGACCTGGTATCCGCGCTGCAAAAGGTGCTGGAGCGGTTCCCGGGACCGTCGGTGCACACCGTGGTGCGGGAAACGGCGTCCGTGCGCCAGCGCATGACGCATATCCTCGATTCACTGCACCGCCGGTCATCGGTGCAATTCCACGAGTTGTTCGACGCGGCGCGCTCGCGCATGGACGTGGTGGTCACTTTTCTGGCGCTGCTGGAGCTCATCCGCATCCGTGCCGTGCACGCGGTGCAGAAGGAGCGCCTCGGTCCCATCGTGATGGAGCCCATGCTGTCTCTCTCCGAGGCCAGCGCGGTCCTGGAGGTGGATGTGAGGGGAGATGAGTATGGAGAGTGATCGACTCAGGGGGGTTCTCGAGAGCCTCCTCTTCGCCGCGGACGGGCCGGTGTCCGCGGAGCGGCTGCGGGACGCCGTGGGCGAGGTGCCGCGCAAGGAGATCATCGATGCGCTCGAAGCCCTGCGGCACGAATACGAGCACACGGGCCGCGGCCTGCGCGTGGCGGAGGTGGCCAACGGCTACCAGTTGCGCACCGCCAGAGAGCACGCCGAATTCGTGCGCCGGCTCACCGCGGTCAAGCCCGCGCGCATGAGCCGGGCCAACCTGGAGACCCTGGCGATCATCGCTTACAGGCAGCCCGTGACGCGCGCGGAGATCGAGGAAATCCGCGGCGTCAACGTCGACGGCGTCGTGTCCACGCTGCTGGAGCGCCGCATGATCCGCATCGTGGCGCGCAAGGACGTCGCCGGCAAGCCGTTTCTCTACGGCACCACCCGCGAGTTCCTGGAGGCGTTCAACCTGAAGGACCTGGCGGGCCTTCCGACCCTGGAGGAGATGGAGGACATGACCCAGGCGCTGCGTGGGGCCGAGGCCGCGGAGCTGTTCCCGGAGGAAGGTGTTACGGAAGACGACTTGAGCGACGCAAGGCCCGTGAACATCGCGGAGACCGCGGGCGAAAGCCCCGGCGATGCCGGCGCCGAGAGCGCCGGGTTCCCGGACCCGGAAGAACCGACGCGGGGGTGAGCGTGGAACGGCTTCAGCGGATCATTGCCCACGCGGGCCTCGCCTCCCGCCGCCAGGCGGAACAGTGGATTCTCGAAGGCCGCGTGACGGTCAACGGGGAACGGGTCCAGGAACTGGGCACCAAGGCGGACGCCGCCCGGGACAGCATCCGGGTCAACGGACGGATGCTGCGGCCCGCGCCGGCGCGGGCCTGTCTTGCCTTCCACAAGCCCGCCGGCGTCATCACCACCATGCGCGACACCGAGGGGCGGCCCGCGGTGGCCGATTACCTGCGCTTCGCGGGTTACAGTCCGGGTGTCGTTCCCGCGGGCCGTCTGGACTATGCCACGTCGGGTCTGTTGCTGCTCACCAACGACGGCGACCTGGCCCATCGCCTCACCCATCCTCGTTACGGCGTACCCAAGACCTACGAGGTGAAGCTGAGCAGCATGCCGTCGGAAGTGCAACTGGAAAGGCTCCGCCACGGGGTACGGCTGGACGACGGCGTGACCGCGCCGGCGGCGGTGAGGGTGGCGCGGCGCCTCAAGCAGAAGGTGTGGCTCCGGGTGGAGTTGCGTGAGGGACGCAACCGGGAGATCCGCCGGATGGTGGAAGCGGTGGGCCAGACCGTGGAGCGGCTCGTGCGCGTCCGCTTCGGTCCCATTGCCCTCGGTACTCTGGAGAGCGGCGCGATCAGGCCGCTCACCGGCGAGGAGGAGACGCGCTTGAGGCGTGCCGTGGGGCTGGCGACGCCGGAAACGGCCGCGCCCCGGAAGGGTAAGCGCTACACTCGCGACGAACGGAGTTGATCGAGCCGTTCAGGACGAAAGGGAAAAGGCTGCGTAGTCGAGGAACCATGGCGACCCACGACCACCACCACGGGCATCACCACCACGGCGGCGCCCGCTACCGCTTCTGCCCGCGTTGCGCCGGGAGCTTGTCGCCGCGCACCCTCAAGGAGAACGAGCCCGAGCGGCTCGTGTGCGACAAGTGCTCCTTCATCTTCTACCAGGACCCCAAGGTCGTGGCCGGTGCGGTCTGTGTGCTCGACGGCGGCGTCGTGCTGCTGCGCCGCGGCATCGAGCCCGCCATGGGCAAGTGGGTCTTCCCGGGGGGCTACGTCGACCGCGGTGAAAGCACCGCCGACGCGGCCGTGCGCGAGACTCGGGAGGAGAGCCGCCTGGAGGTGGTGCCCCGGTCGCTCCTGGGGGTCTATTCCTACCCCGGGAATCCCAACGTCATCATCGTCTACGTGGCGGACGTCGTCGGCGGCACCCTCGCCGCGGGTGACGAGAGCACCGAGGCCGGCGTGTTCCCGCCCGGGCGCATACCCTGGGACGAACTCGGCTTCCACAGCACCGTCGAAGCTCTCAAGGATTTCGGCCGTCTTTATTGGGCGGAATAAATGTGTTAAGCCGCGACTCAACACATGATCGGAAAGGAGACCGTGGATGGCAATGCCAAGTGTAGGGGAGAAGGCCCCCGCCTTCAGCCTGCCGGTGTCCCGGGACGAGAAGGTGTCCCTGGACGACTACGCGGGCAAGAAGAACGTCGTGTTGGCGTTCTATCCGCTGGATTTTACCGGCGGCTGACAGAGGGAATTGAGCAACTTCGAGGCTGACAAGAGCAGCTTCGAGGCCAAAGACGCTCAGGTACTGAGCGTAAGCGTGGATTCGGTTTTCGCCCACCAGGCGTTCGCGGAGAAGATGGGCGGCATCAGCTTCCCGATGCTCTCCGATTTCTGGCCCCACGGGGAGGTGTGCGAGCAGTACGACTGCCTGCGCCCCCAGGGCTTTCCCAAGCGGGCGGTTTTCATCATCGACAAAGAGGGAACCGTGCGTTACGCCCAGCTCTACGAGGGCGGCATTCCCGAGAACAAGGACCTGTTGGCGGAACTCGACAAGCTGTAGACGGCGGCTTCCGCGACAGAACCTTGCAAGACAAAAGGGCGGCGCAAGCGCGTCGCCCTTTTCTTGTCTCATCGTGGGGGGCGGCTCAGAGGGGCAGGGCGTGCACCGTGGCGTGGAGGACCTGTCGCCCATGTCCGATGGCGACCGAGGTGCCTGGCTCCAGGTAGTCCCGGTGCAGGTAGCCGAGGGCGAGGGGGCAGCCCAACCGGGGCGAGGGGACGGCGCTGGTGACCCGGCCGATAGTGCGGTCGCCGTCGAGGACCGCGTCGCCGGCGTCCGGCGCTTCGGCGCCCTCCACCTTGAAGCCCGTGAGCCTGCGGTTCACGTGGCCGCGGGAGTGGATGCGTTCCACGGTTTCCTGTCCGAGATAACAGCCCTTGGTGAAGCTCACGGCGTCGTCCAGACCGGTCTCGAGCAAAAGGGTGTCCGCGTCCATGTCGACGCCGTAACGGGGAATGCCGGCCTCGACGCGCAGCGTCTCCCGGGCGTGAACGCCCACCCACGGAATCGCTCGGGACGCGGGCAGCTCGGCCAGGCCCTGGAGTTGGGTCTTCGGCACGATGAGGTCGAACCCGGGCTCGCCCGTATGCGAAGCGTGGACGACCCGAAGGCGCCCGCCGGCGTAGGCGATTTCCGCGTGCGAGAGCCTTGCCGCCGGTGGTGCGTCGAGGCCCAGCACCTCACCCAAGCCGCCACCGGCCTCGGGTCCCTGGATGGATACGACAGAGAACTCCCCGGACAGGTCCACGATCTCCACTTCGTCCGCGATCAGGTAACGGTTCAGGTGCTCCACCACGCCCGACGCCAAGGGTTCGTCCAGCAGCACGAGGAACGCCTCCTCCGTGCGCAGCACGTGCACGTCCGCCAGGACCTTGCCCTGAATGTTCAACACGGCCGCGGGCACGCCGGAGCCGGCGTTCAGGGCCTGGACGTCGTTGGACAGCATCCCCTGGAGCCACTCCGCGCTGTCGGGTCCGTTTATCTCGAGGACGGCGCGATCCGCCAGGTCCAGCCAGCCCGCGCGGGCGCGCACGGCGTCGTACTCCGCGGCCGGGCTGCCGAAGTGGTGCGGCAGGGTCCACCCGTTGCGTTCAACGAAGGCGGCGCCGTTGTCCTGGTGAAAGTCGTGGAGGGGTGTCTGCTTCATCCTTGCGACAAACCGTGTTCCCGTGCATCCTTTCCCGTTGACCGTATGGCCAACGGGACCTCTACAGTAGCCGGGTTGGCACCCCTTGGCAACGGGCTTTGCCGGTGCGGGGCGCCGCCCAGTTCCGAGAACGAGAGGAGAGCATGAGCAAGGTTTCCAGAGACCTGGACCTGCGCAAGCTGGAGATCTTCTACTGGGTGGCGGAGCTGCACAGCTTCTCGCTCGCGGCGGAACACTTCTCCTTGCGCCAGCCCACCGTCACCGCCCATGTCAAGTCCCTGGAGCAGCAGTTGGGCTCGCGGCTCTTCAGGCGCTTCGGCGGCAAGTTCGAGCTGACGGATGCCGGACGGCTCCTTTTCGAGAAGGCCGGCGCCGTGCTGCAGTTGAAGAACCAGACGCTGGCGGCGCTGGACCGCATCCAGGGCAAGGTGGAGGGCGAGCTTCGGGTGGGCGGCAGCAACGTGCCCGGCGAGTACATCCTGCCAAGCCTGCTGGGGAGCTTCGTGGCGCGCTTTCCCGACGTGCGTCCGATGCTTCGCATCGGCGACTCGGCCATGATCGTGTCGGCGGTCCTCGACGGCACCCTGGAGCTGGGATTCACCGGTTTCCGCACCCATGACGCCCGGCTGAGCTACCACAAGCGCTGGCAGGACGAGATGGTGGTGGCGGTGCCCGCGAACCACCCCTGGGCGGGCTTGAAGCAGGTGCCGGTCCAGGACTTGGGCAAGCACCCGTTCATCGCCCGCGAGGCCGGTTCCGGGACGTTGCGTTCGTTCCTGCAGTCCATGGTCAAGCGCGGCCAGGACCCGGCGAAGCTCCTCAAGGTCGGGATGGAGCTCGGCAGCACGGCGGCGGTCAAGGAGGCCCTCATGGAGGGGCTCGGTTTCTCCATCCTTTCGCGCGCGGCCATCCGGCGGGAGGTCCAATACGGGCTCATCAAGGAGGTGCGTATCCAGGGACTCGACCTGACCCGCCCGTTCTACCAGGTGACGCACCGGGACCGCCCGCTGGCGCCCGTGCCGCGTGCGTTCACCCAGTTCCTGAGCCGCGCCCCGCGCGCCCATCTATGGCAGGATATGCATGATAGCTAATGTCTATTTGACATATAGCTTGCGATGATATCTACTCGGTCGAACATTTTCACCTGGAGGTATCCATGACGCGACAACTCGCCCGGCGGCTGTTCCTGCTCTTGTTCACTCTGTTCTTCCTCGTCGGCGTCGCGGCGGCCGACACGCTGCGTCTCTCCGCGATCCCGGACGAGGACCCGCAGGAGCTGTTGCGCAAGTACAAGCCCTTCACCGACTACATCGAAAAGGAAGTGGGCCTGGAGGTCAAGTTCGTACCGGTGGTGGACTACGCGGCCACCGTGGAAGGGCTGGCCGCGAACCGTCTCGACATCGTCTGGTACGGCGGCTTCACCTCGGTCCAGGCGGTGGAGCGCGCCCAGGGGGCCACGCGGCTGGCCATGCGCGAAGAGGACGCGAGCTTCAAGAGCGTCTTCGTCACGCGCACGGATTCCGGGATCAAGACCTTGGCCGACCTCAAGGGCAAGACCTTCGCCTTCGGCAGCGTCAGCTCCACCTCAGGACACCTGATGCCGCGTCATTTCCTCAAGGCCGCCGGCGTGGACCCCGAGCGGGACTTCAAGAAATTCGGCTTCAGCGGCGCGCACGACGCCACGGCCGCGTGGGTGGCGGCGAACCGGGTGGACGCCGGTGCCCTCAATTTCCTGGTGTGGAAGAAGCTCGTTGACAACAAGAAGATCGACACCGGCAAGGTCCACGCTTTTTGGACCACGCCGCCGTACGTCGACTACGTATGGGTTGCCCGGGGAGGCGTTTCCGAGGAAGTCCGCGAGAAGTTCAAGCAGGCGCTCCTGAAGCTCGACTACACCAAGCCCGCGGACAAGGAGATCATGGACTTGCAGCGCACCCGCAAGTTCATTCCCGCCAAGGACTCGGATTGGGACGGCATCAAGAAGGCGGCCATCGCCGCCGGCATGCTGAAGGTGAATTGACGGCGCCGCGACAATACCACCTGGAGCGCGTGCGCAAGGAATTCGCACGCGGCCAGGTGGCGCTGGAAGGGTTCGACCTGACGGTGGCCCAGGGCGAGCGGGTGGCCCTCATCGGACCTAGCGGCGCGGGGAAGACCACGCTCTTCCGCATGCTCAATTGCACCATCCGGCCCACCTCGGGCCGGCTGCGCATCGACGGCGAGGAGGTGCGGGAGCTGTACGGCCGGCGCCTCAGGGAGATGCGCCGCCGCATCGGCACCATCTACCAGCAGCACAACCTGGTGCCGCGCCTGCGCGTGGTCCACAACGTGCTCTCCGGGCGGCTTGGGGGCTGGTCGTTGCTGGGCTCCCTGGCCTCCCTGGTGCGTCCCGCCCACCTGGACGCCGCCCACCGGGCGCTCGCCGACGTGGGCATCCCCGAGAAGCTCTTCAGCCGCACGGACGAGCTGTCCGGCGGCCAGCAGCAGCGCGTGGCCATCGCCCGCGTGCTGATGCAGGACCCCGAGGTCATCCTGGCGGACGAGCCCGTGTCGTCGGTGGATCCGTCCCTGGCCGAAACGATTATCAAGCTGCTCATGACCATCAGCGACCAGACCCGCAAGACCCTGATGGTGAACCTGCACAGCACCGACCTGGCGCTGTCCTACTTCCCCAGGGTCGTGGGCATGAAGCAGGGCGTGAAGCTCTTCGACACCGCCGCGGGCCAAGTGACCCCGGAGCTTCTGCGGGAGCTTTACTCCGGCCCGGCTTCGGTCAACGGTACGGGCTCGGCGGTCCATGAAGCGGAGCATCCGCAGGTCGCGATCTGACCCTATATCCATGAGCTTCCCTTCCCGGACTCTGGGGTCCCGATCGGTTTTTCCCTACGTCTTCGGCGGGCTCTTCCTTATCCTCCTGGCCGATAGCTGGCGCCGCGCCGAGGTCGCCCCGGGGATCTTCTTCGAGCCCGAGGGCCGGGAGCACCTGTGGCAGTTCGTCACCGGCATGTATCCGCCGGAACTGTCCTGGGAGTTCCTGCAGTTCATGGTCCGGCCGACCATCGAGACCATCCAGATCTCGGTCATGGGTACGCTGATCGCGGTGGTCATCGGTTTCCCTCTGGGGCTGCTGGCCACCAGCACCTTCAGCTTTCAGGGCATTCTCCACGAGACCGAGTTCCGCAACGCCGGGCTGCGGCACGGCCTCAAGGTCTGCTTCTACGGCCTGGCGCGGGCGTTGCTCAGCCTGTTCCGCTGCATCCCCGAGTTCGTCTGGGCCTTCATGTTCGTGCGCGCCGTGGGCCTGGGGCCGTTCCCCGGCGTGCTCGCCATCGGCGTGGCCTACGGCGGCATGCTCGGCAAGGTGTACTCCGAGATCTTCGAGTCCGTGAACGAGCGCCCGCTGGAAGCCATCCAGTCCACCGGCGCCGGGCGGCTGCAGATCTTCTTCTACGGCTGGTTCCCGCAGGTGCTGCCCAACATCACCTCGTACACCCTGTACCGCTGGGAGTGCGCCGTGCGCACCTCGGCCATCCTGGGATTGGTGGGGGCAGGCGGCATCGGCCAGCAGATTCAGATCTCCATCCGGATGTTCAACTTCCATGAGGTCACCACCCTGCTGCTCATCCTCTTCGCGCTGGTGGCGGGGGCGGACTACGTGAGCGCGAAGGTGAGGTCGCTGCTGTGACGCCGGCGAATCAAGGCGCGGCTGCGATGGACGAGGTGCGGGCGCTCCGGGCCGGGGCGCGCTCGCGCTCGCGCGTCTTCACCTATGTGATCCTGAGCCTGCTGGCGGCGCTCTTCGTCTGGAGCTACCAGGGGTCGGAGATCGACCTCGGCATGCTCTTCAGCGCGGACGGCGGCGGCGCCATCGCGGATTACGTCGAGCGCCTTTTCCCGCCGGACCTCTCGCCCAAGGTGGTGGCCGACGCCGTGGCCGGCGCCTGGGAGACCCTGGCCATCTCTCTGGTCGGCACCGTGCTGTCGGTGGTCATCGCGCTGTCGCTGGCCTTTTTCGGCGCGCGCAATCTCGTGTACGCGGGCCTGCTTTACGAGATGGAAACCCGACGCAGCCTTGGCGCGTTGCGGCGCGTTCCGTACCTCGCGGCCAAGGCGATCCTGAACTTCCTGCGCACCATCCCGGAGATGCTGTGGGCGCTGATCTTCGTCTTTCTCGTGGGGCTGGGCCCGTTCCCGGGCGTGCTGGCTCTCGGCGTGCACACCGGCGGCGTGCTCGGCAAGCTCTTCGCCGAGGTGCTGGAGGACGTGGACCTGCAACCCGTCGAGTCGCTCCAGTCCACCGGCGCCGGCAAGATCCAGATCCTGTTCTACGGCATCCTGCCCCAGGTGCTGCCCCAGTTCATTTCCTACACGCTGTACCGCTGGGAGGTGAACATCCGCGTGGCCGCGGTGCTGGGCTTCGTCGGCGCCGGCGGCCTCGGCCAGCGCATCCACATCGCCATGAGCCTGTTCCTGGAACAGCAACTGCTGACGCTGCTCATCGCCCTGTACGTCCTGGTGACGGGAGTGGATTACCTGAGCGCGTATCTGCGGCGGCGGGTGGTGTGACACGCGGCAATGGCATGTTGCGTCAAGGCCGCACCACGACCTTCAGTGCCTCCCGCGCCATCATCGACCGCAATGCCTTCTCCAGGCCCTGAAGCGGCACCTCGGCGGACAGAAGGGGCCGCGGGTCCAGCGTCTTCCGGCTCAACATCTCCAGCGCCCGCGCCACCGTGGCCGGCCGGTGATGATAGGCGCCCATGACGGTAAGCTCGTTGTAGTGGACCGAAGCCGTGTCCAAAGGAATCGTCGTCCCCGGCGCGCACCCGCCGAACAGGTTGACCACCCCTCCCGGGCGCACGCAGGCCACCGCGTCCTGCCAGACCGCGGGTATGCCGGTGGCGTCAATGGTACAGTCGAAGCCGTCCCCGTCCCGTGAACGGGACCGCAGACGTTCACTCTGGGCGGTGCGGCGGTCCACTTCCACCGTGTCCCGCGCTCCAAGAGCCCGCGCCACGTCGAGTCGGTGCGGATTGGGATCGGTAGCCACCACGCCGTGGCCGCGGACCGCCAGCACCGCGGTAAGCAGCAGGCCGATGGGCCCCGCACCATGGACCAGAACGTCGGCACCGTCGTCCAGCCTGCTGGCGTCGACCCCGTGGATGACACAGGCCACCGGCTCCACCAGCGCGGCGACCTCGTAGGGAAGCTCCGGGTCAAGACGATACGTGCTGACTTCGACGAACCGCCGGGGAATACGGATGTACTCCGCGAACGCGCCATTCAGATACTCGAGGTGGCGGCAAAGATTCTCCCGCCCCGCCTCACAATACGCACAGCGTCCGCACGGCGCCGAGTTGGCCACCACCACCCGGTCTCCGGGCTTGTAGCCGGACACGCCGGGACCCAACGCCGCCACCGACCCCGCGAACTCATGCCCGAACGGCGTCGGCACCCGCAACATCCGCGGATGCCCCCCGCGCCGAAACACCTTCACGTCCGTCCCGCAGGTGGTAGCCGCCCGAATGCGCACCAACAACTCTCCCTCGCGGGGCACGGGCACGGATTCTTCGCGAACTTCGATACGCTCGGGACCGAGCAGATATACGACCCTGTGTGTCATGGCAGTGGAAGACGCCAGAAAGGTGTCCCCACCGCCTAGCACCGATGAGCGGTGGAGGCAAATTGATGTGGGAGGGCAGGGGAAGGCGTGCCGCTCAGCGACGGCACCGTCAATCCGCGGCCTGAGTTCCCAACCGCCAGAGGGCATGCTACGCTAGTGATCCAACCGCGGAGAGGTGGCCGAGTCCGGTTGAAGGCGCCTGACTCGAAATCAGGTTTACCTACGGGTAACGGGGGTTCGAATCCCTCCCTCTCCGCCACCTGATTTCCAGCCAAGCAAGAACGGATCACGAAGACACGTGCTCTCCCCTCTTTTGATGGACAGGGCTCAAACTGCTGGTCGTGGCCCGTAGAATTTGCTAAACACAGGTCCCCGCTCAGTGAACATGGAGCGCGTGAAGGATGTTGATTGCTGGCAGTCGGGTCCCGTGCAAGTGGGTCCCGCAAACCCCGTCAGGTCCGGAAGGAAGCAGCGGTAGCGGACCGCCCCTGTGCCACGGGGAAGCCTGGCTGTCGGCAATGAGCATTCCGCCGCGCGAGCGGGTTCCGTCGCGGAGGCGCGGCGGGTCGGTCACTTTCTGAGGGGTGCCTCGAAAGCCTGCCGCGGGCACCCGGAGCGGTGCTGAAGAGTCATGTCCTACCTTGTCCTGGCGCGCAAGTGGCGTCCGCAGAGTCTTGCGGACATGGTCGGGCAACAGCACATCGCACGCGTCCTCACCAACGCCATCCAGAGCGAGCGTATCGCCCATTGCTATCTGTTCACCGGAGTGCGCGGCGTGGGCAAGACCAGCGCCGCGCGCATCCTGGCCAAGGCATTGAACTGCGTGGACGGGCCTACGCCGACGCCATGCAACGAGTGCCCGCGCTGCCGGGAGATCGGCGACGCGCGCTCCCTCGACGTTTATGAGATCGACGGCGCCTCGAACCGGGGCATCGACGAGGTGCGGCAGATCATCGAGAACGTGCGCTACCAGCCGGCGGCGGCACGCTTCAAGGTGTACATCATCGATGAGGTGCACCAAGTCACCAAGGACGCTTTCAACGCGCTCCTCAAGACCCTGGAGGAGCCGCCGCCCTTCGCCAAGTTCATCCTTGCCACCACCGAGGTCCACCGCCTTCCGGAGACCATCCTGTCGCGCTGCCAGCGCTTCGACTTTCGCCGCATCGGGGTTCAGGACATCCACGAGCGGCTGCGGCAAATCGCGGAGGTCGAGGGGCTGAACATCACCGACGGCGCGTTGACGCTCCTGAGCCGCGCGGCCCAGGGCAGCATGCGCGACGCCCAGTCGCTCCTTGAGCAGGTGCTGTCGTTCGCCGACCCGGAAGCGGACGGGGCCGTGGACGAGCCTCTCTTGCGGGACATTCTGGGGGTGGCCGAGCGGCGTGTGCTGTACGAGATCTCCGCGGCGATCATCGCCGGCAACGCCGCGGCGTGTCTCGACCTGGTGGCGGAGGTGGCCACCCATGGAGTGGACCTGGCCGCGTTGTCGCGAGAGCTGGTGGAACATTTCCGCAACCTCCTGGTGCTACGCTTGATGGATGCGCGGGCGGGGACGCCGGAGGCCGGCCCGTTGGCGGGGTCGCGGCGGCTCATGGACCTCACGGCCGAGGAAATGGCTTTGCTGCGCGAGCAGGCTCGGGACGTCGATCCCGAGACCCTCATCAACTTCTATCGCTTCGTGGTGCAGGGTGACGACACCGTGTCCCGGTCGCCCTATCCGCGGTTCGATCTCGAAGTCTCCCTGGTACGGGTGGCGACGCTGCCGCGCACCGTGAACATCGCCGACGCCATCGACGAGCTGCGGCGGCTGGAGCGGAAGCTCGACGCCGAGGAGCCTGCCCAGTCCGACGGTTCGGTTGAACGAGGGAAGGGACCGGCTGGAGGCGCTACGCCACCGGGCAGAGCAGCGTCCCGTGAGGAGGCTCCGCGTCAGGCCGCGGCTCCGTCCCAGGATGCGCCGCCGCCCGAAGCCGCCACACCGGTTCAGGATGCGGCGCCGGCGCGTGCCGAGGCACCGCCCATCCATCAAGACGAACTGCCGATCCACACCGACGAGCCGCCCATCCACGCGGAGGCACCGCCATCGCACGTCGAGGCGCCATCCGACCCGGGGACACCGCCGGACCGTAGCGCCGGAGAAACGGCCACGCCCGCGCCGCCGCCGGCGGGCGAGGCCCAGCCCGCTGAACCGACCCCTGCCGGCTGGAAGGGGTTCGTGGAATTCGTCAACGCCGAGGAGCCCATGCTGGGCGCCTCCCTGCATCGAGCCAGAATGCTGGAACTTTCGGGCGACAGCGTGAGGCTGGGACTCGAAGGGGGCTTTCATCTGCGGTATCTTGGAGACAGGGAGGCGATAACGTTGCTCGAAGGGTTCCTGGCACGCTTTTTCGAGCGCCCGATGTCCGTCGTGGTGGTGGCGGATTCGGGCGGGCAGGGCGGCACCGAGACAGTCCCGGACGGTGACGATGGCAGCACGGTGGACATCGTCGGCGAGGCATTGCGGATTTTTGGTGGTTCGGTCAAGTAGGGTACCGTGAAGGGAGTGGTCTCATGAGTCAGGGTTTGGGCGGCATGGGCGGGCTGATGAAGCAGGCCCAGGAAATGCAGGCGAAGCTCGCGAAGATCCAGGAGGAGCTTGCCAAGAAGACCGTGGAGGCCTCCAGCGGCGGCGGCATGGTGCGGGTCACGGTCAACGGCCAGTTCATGCTAGTTTCCATCAAGGTGGACCCCGCCGTCATCGATCCCGAGGAAGTGGAGATGCTGGAGGACTTGGTGCGGGCAGCGGTCAACGAGGGCCTCCGGCGAGCCCGCGAGATGGCCTCGGAGGAAATGAGTAAGCTCACCGGGGGCTTCAAGATTCCCGGAATCACTCCATGACCGGTTACCCGGCACCGCTGGCCCGGGTCATCGAGCAGTTGTCCAAGCTGCCCGGCATCGGCGAGAAGACCGCCGGGAGGCTCGCCTTTCACCTGCTGAAGGAGCGTAAGGAAGCGGTGCTGGCCCTGTCCGGCAGCATGGAGAAGCTCAAGCAGGAGATGGGCCTCTGTCCCCAGTGCTTCGGGCTGAGCGAGATCCCGCCGGGAGGGGAAGAAGTGGTCCCGTGCAGGGTGTGCCGCGACCCGGCCCGCGACACCTCCATCATCTGCGTCGTCGAGGAGCCTTCGGACCTGATGGCGGTGGAACGCTCCGCCGAGTACAAGGGCCTCTACCACGTGCTTCACGGCGCCATCTTCCCGCTGAACGGCGTCGGTCCGGACGCCCTCAAGATCAAGGAGCTCATGACGCGGCTCCGCGCCAACCCTCCCGCCGAAGTCATCGCCGCCACCAACGCCACCCGGGCGGGAGACGCCACCGCCCTCTACCTCGCCAAGATGATCAAGCCCCTGGGCATCCGCATCACCCGCATCGCCCGCGGCCTCCCCATCGGAGGCGAGATCGAATACACCGACGCCGGCACCCTGGGCGAAGCCCTCGACGGTCGGCGCGATCTGTAGCGGCTGGGGTGTGCTGAGCCGCGTCTTGTTGTGTTTATCTGGAAGAATCATTAAAGTTTTCAGCGAACCTGGCCGATGGATCATGATGAGGGGGTAGTGGAAGAGCGCGTGACCGCGAACGCTGACGAAGGAGCGGGGAGCAATGAACGTAGAGACAATCAGCATCATCATATCCGTGATCATGGTCGGGGCAGCGGGCGGCGCCCTTACAATGGCTGGGTTCAAACAGTCGCGTGCCGACATGGACCGGCGCTTCCGTGAAACGCGCGAGGACGTTCGGGAACTGCGGCGGGACGTCAACTATCTGCGCGAGGCCGTCGGCGCGTTAAATGAGCGCATGGGAATCAAGACGGGCTGAACGCCGTCAGGACCAACACCACACTAGCAGCACGGCATCGGATTCTCGATCAGGTTGTAGACGCTGTCGAAGTTGACCTCGTTGATGGTCTTCTGGATCTTGTAGAAGCGCGGCGGCTCGTTCTTCAGGAAGACCATGATGGCGGTCTCGATGGGAGGGCAGTCCGGCTTCACGCAAGGGACCTCCTTGATGGTGATGGGGGTCTTGGACGGGAACTCCAGAGCCTGCGTCACCCACACGCGGATCTGGTCGAGGGTGAGGGAGGAGACGTCGCGGTAGATGTCGAGTTCGCCGTCGGCGGGGGCCTCGTCCTCGGAGCGGAGGCAGGTCCTGAGGCCGCCTTGCAGCTCCTCCCCGTCCAGGTCCCGGCCGATGAACACCAGCCGGTTGAGCCGTTCCTCGCCGTCCTCCCACTCCCGTCCGAGCCGCCCCTCGAACATGCTGTGCACCCCGTGGAACACGAACTGGTGCGAGTCGCCGTACATGTTGAGGATGCCCTTCATACGCAGGATGTCGGGTCCCTTCTTCGCCAGCACCCCGCGGAACCAGTGGCTGAGGCGAGTCTTGTTGAGGTCTCCGGGCTGCACGAAGGAGACGGTCTTGACCGAGGGCTGGTGCTCGTGGTGATGGCCGTTGCGCACGGCTTCCCGCTTGGCCTCCAGGTCGAAGGCGCGCATCTCCAATAGCTCGCCGATATCCACTTCGGCGTTCCGGGTGGGGGTGACGCGGGCCGTGGGGTTCATCTCCCCGAGCCTGGCGGTCAGGTCATCCGCTTCTTCCGGGGTGATGAGGTCGGTCTTGTTGAGCAGGATGGCGTCGGCGCAGGCGATCTGCTCCCGCGCCTCGTGCTGGGCGGCGAGCTGTTGCTCGATGTGCAGGCCGTCCACCACGGTCACCACCGCCTGGAGCTCGAAGTCCAGGCGGATGCGCTCGTCCAGCAGCAGCGTCTGCACGATGACCGTCGGGTCCGCGAGCCCCGAGGTCTCCACCACCAGGTAGTCGAAGTCGCGGCGCCGCTCCAGGAGCTGCAGCAGCACCCGCAGCAGGTCGCCCTGGACCGTGCAGCAGATGCAGCCGTTGTTCATCTGGAAGATCTCTTCTTCCGATGCGACGATGAGGTGGTGGTCGATGCCCACCTCGCCGAACTCGTTGATGACCACGGCGATGCGGTGGCCGTGGGGCGCGGTGAGGATGCGGTTCAGCAGGGTGGTCTTGCCCGCTCCGAGAAAGCCCGTGAGGATGACGACGGGTATCTTGGCCATGACAGCCTCCGTGCGGGTCCGTGCCGGCGTGCTACTTCCGGTCGCGCTCCTCCAGCGCCCAGAAGACGCGTTCCGGGGTCAGCGGCAGGTCCCGGATGCGCGACTTGATCGCGTCCGCCACGGCGTTGCCGATGGCCGCGGGGGTCGGCGCCAGCCCCGGTTCCCCGAGTCCCTTGGCGCCGTAGGGGCCCTCGGGCTCGGCGCACTCGACGACGATGGGAATGATCTCGGGCACGTCCACCGACGTGACCAGGTGGTAGTCCAGGAACGAGGGGTTGCGCACCTTGCCGGTCTCGTCGATGACCAGGTTCTCGTGGAGCGCGGAGCCGATGCCCTGGGCGACGCCGCCCTCGATCTGCGCCGCGCAGTTGAGCGGGTTGATGGCCTTGCCCACGTCGTGAGCCGCCGACACCCGGTGCAGCCGAACCCGGCCGGTCTCCTCGTCCACCGAGGCCTCCGCGGCCTGGGTGGCGTACATGTAGAAGGCCGACGCGTGGTCGCTGTGGCCGGTCTCCAGATCGAGGTCCTTGCCGATCTCGTAGGTGTAGGAGGCGTCCCCGCGTACCACCGCGTCGGTTCCCAGGCGCCGCCGGATCAGTTCGCCGTAGGTCAGGGCCATGTCCTCGTTGTCCTTGAGGCGCACCTTGCCGTCGGCCGCCACCAGCTCTTCCTGCTTGCCTTCGAGCGCGGGTCCGGCCATTTCCAGGAGCTGCTCGCGCGCGTGGATGGCGGCTCCGCGCACGGCGTTGCCCATGTGGTAGGTGCTGCGGCTGGACGTGGTGGAGGCGTCGAAGGGGATGGCGTCGGTGTCCAGGGGCGCCACCTGCACCTGCTCGATGGGTATCCGCAATTCTTCGGCGGCCACCTGCGAGAGAATCGTGTTGCTGCCTTGTCCGATCTCCACCGTGCCGGCCAGCACGGTCACCCGGTTGTCCGCGTCCACGAGCACGCCCGCCTTCGAGGTGGTGGGCGAACGGGTGGGTTTGGAGATGCAGGCCAGGCCGCGGCCGACTCCTGCCGGCTTGGGCTTGCCCCAGTCGATGGCCGCCGCCGCCTTGGTCAGGGTCTCGGTGAGGCCGACGCTGTGCAGTTGTTCGCCCCAGTAGGCCATGTCGCCGTCCACGAAGACGTTCTTGAGGCGGAACTCGAGGGGGTCCATGGCGAGCCGGCGCGCCAGCTCGTCCATGTGCTGCTCGGTGGCCCAGGCGCCCTGAGGGATGCCGTAGCCGCGAAAGGCGCCTGCCACGGGCTTGTTGGTGTAAACCGCGTAGCCGTCCACGTGCACGTGGGGGATGCGGTAGGGGCCGGGGGAGGGGAGGCTGCCCCGGATGCACACCGTGGGGCTCTTCTCGGCGTATGCGCCGCCGCCCCAGTAGAGCGTCATGTGCCGGGCCATGAGCGTGCCGTCGTTCTTGACCCCGCTCTTGATGTGCACGGTGGCCTCGTGCCGCACCAGCGTCGAGATGAAGGTCTCCTCGCGATTGAACTTCAGCCGCACCGGCCGCCCGCCGGTTTGGAACGCCAGGCCCATGGCGATGGGCTCGAGCTTGAGCCCGCCCTTGGAGCCGAAGCCGCCACCCTGGAGCGGGTTGATGAGGCGGATCTGTTCCTGCGGCAGGCCCAGGGCCTCGGACACTTCCGTGAGCGCCCGGAAGGGCGCGTCGTTGGCCACCCACACGGTGACCCGTCCGGTTTCGGGGTCCACCTGGGCATGGGCCGAATGGGGCTCCATGGCGGCGTGCTGGATGATCGGCACGTAGTACTTTTCCTCCAACACCATGTCCGACTGCCTGAAACCCTCGGCGGTGTCGCCGGTGCGCAGCTTGAAGTGCTCGCACACGTTGGGCATGGGCGCGCCGACGATGAAGGGCGCCTTGCGGTAGCTCTCGAACTCCTCGTGAATGGCCACGGCGCCGGGCTGGCAGGCGTCCTCGGGGGTGAAGTAGGCGGGCAGGTCCTCGTACTCCACCTCGATGAGCTTGAGCGCCTCCTGGGCCGTGTCTTCGTCCACCGCGGCCACGGCGGCCACGGGCTCGCCGATGTAGCGCACCTTGCCCTGGGCCAGGAAGGGCTTGTCCTTGATGGACTCGCCGTGGGTCCAGGGCGTGTCGGCGCCGGAGATGGCCGCCACCACGCCCGGGTGTTGGCGCGCCTTCTCCAGGTCGATGCGGACGATGCGCGCGTGCGCCCGGGTGCTGAACAGCACCTTGCCGTGCAGCATGTCCGGCAGCACCAGGTCGTAGCCGTAGGTGGCGGTTCCGGTGACCTTCTCGTCGACGTCGACCCGGGTGACGGGACGGCCGACTACCTTGAGATCATCCATTGTTCGGTCCCTCGGCGGCGCGGCGCCGCAGCTCGGCGGCCGCGTCCTGCACCGCCTCGACGATCTTTACGTAGCCGGTGCAGCGGCACAGGTTGCCCGACAGGGCGAAGCGGATTTCGTCGTCCGTCGGGTTGGGGTTCTCTTCCAGGAACGACTTGGCCATCATCAGCATGCCCGGGGTGCAGTAGCCGCACTGGGCGCCGCCGTCCTCGATGAAGGCGGCCTGGATGGGGTGGTAGGCGTCGCCTTCCTTCAGCCCCTCGATGGTGACGATGTCGGCCCCCGCCAACTCGCCCGTGAGCACCAGGCACGAGTTCACGGGCTTGCCGTTGAGGTACACCGTGCACGCACCGCAGTCGCCGGTGCCGCAGCCTTCCTTCGTGCCGGTCATGCCGATCTCGTCCCGCAACAGGTCCAGCAGCAGGCGGTGCGCCGGCGCGTCCACCGACGTCGCCGTTCCGTTCAAGGTAAATTCAATGGGTTGGCTCATGAGATCGGTAGCTCCTATCCATAGCGCCGGTCGCGCCGGCTGGTCCACGGCACCGGGCCGCCGCCCGCGGCGGCGTTGAGAAGCGCGCGCTTGGTGTTCACCCGCACCATGGCACGGCGGTAATCGGCGGACGAACGCACGTCGCTGATGGGGCTGCATTCATCGGCTGCCTTGCGGCCCGCTTCCTCCGCCAGCTCTTCCGTCAACACCTGCCCCTGGACCACGGCTTCGGCGCCTGGGGCACGCATCGGAGTAGGGGAGACGGCCCCGAGGGCGATGGCGACGGACTCACAGCGCCGGTCGGCTTCAGCCAGCACCAGGGTGACGGCCACGCCGATGTAGGCCAGGTCCATCATGTCCCGCGGCGAGAACTTGATGTACTCGCCCACGAGACCCGGGTCCCGCGGCGGAATCTGCAACTCGGTGAGGATCTCTCCAGGCTCGGCCACGGTCTGCCCGGGCCCGCGAAAGAAGTCCTTGAGGTCCATGGTCCGCTCGCCGCCGGCGCCCATCAGCGTGGCCCTGGCGTCCAGGGCCAGCAGCGCCGGCGCCACGTCCGCCGACGGCGTGGCGTTGGCCATGTTGCCGCCGATGGTGGCGCGGTTGCGGATCTGGATGGAGCCCACCTCCGCGGCGCTCTGGGCCAGGAACGGGTAGCGTTCGACGATGAGCGGGGAAATCTCCACCGCGCGCAGGGTGGTGAGGGCGCCGATGGTGATGCCGCCGTCGTCCTCCTCGCGGATTCCCGAAAGCGACGGTATGCGTTTCAGGTCCACGACGTACCGGGGCACCAGCCCCTTTTCCTTCATGGCGATGACCAAGTCGGTGCCGCCCGCCAGGAAGTAGCCCCCGGGGCCGCCGTCGAGCATGATCCGGGTGGCCTCCGCGAGGCTCGTGGGTTGGTGGAATTCGAGTGGTTCGGTGCGCTTCATTCTTTTCCTTGTCCCTGCCTCAGTCCGGTACCGGGTACACCATGCGGCCGATGGGCCCGCCCACCGGCTCGCCGTCCTGCATCTGCACGTGGCCGCGCACGATGGCGGTCACGGGCATGCCCTTGATCTTCCAGCCGTGCCACGGCGAGGGGTTGTTCTTGCTGTGCAGCTTGTGGATGTCGATGGCGCCTTCCTTGTCCATATCCACGATGGTCACGTCGCCGTCGGAGCCTACCCGGAGAGCGCCTTTCTGGGGATAAAGCTGCCAGACTTTCGCGGGGTTCTCCGATGCCAATTTCACGTAATGGTTGAGAGTCATGCGGCCCTTGTTGACCTCCGTGAGCATCAGCGGGACACCGGTCTCCACGCCACAGAAACCCGAAATGCATTCCCAGATGGCGGGTTTCAGCATGTTGCCGTCAACGTCCGCGCCCTTCTCCTCCAGGGTGTGGGGCGAGTGGTCCGTGGCGATCATGTCGACGTAGCCGTTGAGCAGGCCGTCCCACAGCGCCTCGCCGTGGTCGCGGGTGCGCACGGGCGGGTTCATCTTGAGAAGCGGGCCCGCCTTGTCCATGTCCTTGGGTTCCCGCAGAAGGTAGTGCGGGCCGGTCTCGGCGGTGATGCGCAGCCCGCGCGCCTTGGCGTCCCGCACCATGCCGGCGGCCTGCTTGGAACTCATGTGCAGCACGTGCATCTTGGTACCGAAGGTCTCGGCGAAGAAGAGGGCGTGGTGCACCGACTCCGCCTCGCAGATGTACGGGCGGGTGGATTCCCAGTTCACCGGGTCGGTCTTGCCTTCCTCCTTGATGCGGTTCAGGTGGTGGTACATGATCTGCCGGTTCTCGGCGTGGATGCACAGCGGCAGCCGCGACTCGGTGATGTTCCGGAACACGTCCTGGCACACGCCGTCGTCGGGGAAGGGCAGGTTGCCGATGGTCTCGCCGAAGAAGATCTTGTAGCCCACCGCGCCCACCCGGGCCATGGGCAGGATCTGGTCGGCGTTGGTCTGCACCACCACGCCCAGGAGCGCGAAGTCCACCAGCGACTTTTCCTCCGCCAGCTTCTTCTTCTCCTCCACCTGCTCGGGATGGGTCACCGGCGGGATCGTGTTGGGCATGTCCACCACGCAGGTGATGCCGCCGGCGATGGCCGCGCGCGAACCCGTGCCGAAGTCTTCCTTGTGGGTCATGCCGGGTTCGCGGAAGTGCACGTGGGCGTCGATCAGCCCGGGAAGGATGTGCTTGCCGGTGGCGTCGATCTCCTCGGTCCCCTCCGGGAGCGAAGCGTTGGTGCCGATGGCCACGAACTTCCCTTCGTGGATCGCCACACCACCGTCGAACGTGGACTCGGGGGTCACGACGGTGCCGTTCTTGATCACGAGATCTGCCTTCATGGATGCTCCCTTCGCATTGGGCGTGCCGTACGAACGGACGCGACGCGCGCGGGTAGAGGGGGGTTCCGCCGTGGGTCGGCGGCGCCGGAACTGTCCGCGTGAAAGGTGTTTGTTAGGAAAAATCGGGCGTGAAATCAAGCCTGCGGGGCTTCGCCGTTTGATGTTGAAATCGCCGGTCGTGTGTGCGATAGGTGGCTCATTCCAGTGACGGGGTGGTGCGCGTGGGGCGTTCGATCGTCGATCCTCCCGGTGGCACGGCCTGCGAACGGAGGTTGCCGTTGAGCGATGACAGAGTCATGGTCGAAATCCAGAACCTCGAGAAGTTCTTCGGAGAAGGGCCGGAGAGGGTTCACGTTCTGAAAGGCGTCTCGCTGCGCATCCCGGAGGGCTCCCTTTACACGTTCCTGGGTCCCAGCGGCTGCGGCAAGACTACCACGCTGCGCTGCGTGGCCGGGCTCGAGCGGCCGGAGAGCGGCGTCATCGACATCGATGACAAGGCGGTGTTCAACTCCGCTGGCGGCGCCTACGTGCCCCCCAACCACCGTCCCATCGGCATGGTGTTCCAGTCCTACGCCATCTGGCCGCACATGACGGTGGCGGAGAACGTAGGCTATCCCCTGACCATCCAACGCCGTCCCAAGGCCGAGATTCGCAGCCGTGTGGAAGACGTGCTCAAGGTCGTTGGCCTCGCGGGCCTGGAAGACCGGCCGGCGCCCAAGCTCTCGGGTGGGCAGCAGCAGCGGGTGGCCTTCGCCCGGGCGCTGATCAACGAGCCCAAGGTCATGCTCCTGGACGAGCCGCTCAGCAACCTGGACGCCAAACTGCGGGAGCAGATGCGCTACGAGATCAAGGCGCTGCAGCGGCGCGTGAACATCACCACCATCTACGTCACCCACGACCAGGCCGAGGCCTTGGCCATCTCGGACCAGATCGCGGTCATGCACGGCGGCAAGCTGATCGAGGTGGGGGAGCCCCACCAGCTCTATGCCAGGCCCAAGCGCAAGTTCACCGCCACGTTCCTGGGCCTGACCAACCTCATCAACGGCAAGGTCGCGGAGGTGGGCGCCAACTCCCACCCGAGCCGGTTGGATACCGAGTTCGGCATGCTTGAGTTCGTTCCCGCGGTGCCCATGGACAAGGGCGCCAGCGCGGCGATCTCCATCCGCCCGGAAAACATCACCGTGGGGGCGGTGGCGCCGGCCCAGAGCCAGAACGTGCTGCACGGGAAGCTCCACGACGCCGTTTTCATGGGCGATGCGTATCACTGCCAGGTCAAGGTGCGGGAGCAGTTGATCCGCGTGCATACCCATCCGTCCGCCGCGGTCCCCATCGGCAACGAGGTCTATCTGACTCTCGACCCCGACAACTGCAACGGACTGCCCGCGGACGACACCGAGGGCATGGACGACACCATGTTGGGGGACTAGTCGCGCGTTGGCAATATTCGGCGCGGACCGCTATAAACATTGAGATACCGCCTTGGAATGACACCAGAAAATTGAAGGAAGGAGCCAGTATTCTATGGCCGCAGTAGAGGCAACCAAAATCGCCGAGAAAGAGCTCAGAGCCGAGGGTACCCCCAGCTACACCGATTTGCGGGAGTGGCTGCAGATCGTGGAGGCCTTCGGACAGTTGAAGAGGGTCGACGGGGTCGACTGGAACCTGGAGATGGGAACGCTCTCCGAGCTCATCGCCCAGGGGAGCAGCGGACCGGTTCCCGCCGTCCTCTACGACAAGATCAAGGATTATCCCGAGGGTTTCCGGGTGCTGTTCGCGCAGAACGCCTCGTTCAAGCGCATGGCGCTGGCGCTGGGCCTGCCCCTCGATTACACCGACCTGGACCTCGTGCGGGCCACCCGTACGAAGATCTCGGAGCACAACCCGATTCCTCACAATGTGGTGGAAACCGGCCCGGTGATGGAGAACGTGCTCAAGGGCGAGGACATCAACCTGCTCAAGTTCCCGGTGCCGTTCGTCCACGAGCTGGACGGCGGGCGCTACATCGGCACGGGTTGCCTGGTCGTGACCAAGGACCCGGACGAGGGTTGGGTCAACTTCGGCACCTACCGCGGCATGGTGCAGGACGAGAAGAGCATGAACGTGTACATCTCGCCCGGAAAGCACGGCCGCATCCAGCGTGACAAGTGGTTCGACCGGGGCGAGAAGTGCCCGGTCATCGTGTGCGTCGGCCAGGACCCGGTGCTGTTCATGGTGTCCGGCAACGAGGTGGACTACGGCGTGTCCGAGTACGACTACGCCGGCGGGCTCAAGGGGCACCCCATCGATGTCATCAACGGCGAGATCACCGGACTGCCGTTCCCGGCCCACGCCGAGATCGTCATCGAGGGCTACATGGACCCCAACGAACGGAAGACGGAAGGGCCGTTCGGCGAGTGGACCGGCTACTATGCCAGCAACAGCCGCCCCGAGCCGCTGATCCGGGTGGAGCGCATCTACCACCGCAACGATCCGATCCTCACCGCCGCCCGGCCCGGGCGTCCGCCTTCGGACTACTCCATCGCCAAGTGCATGGTGAAGGCCGCCCTCATCTGGGACCAGGTGGAGAAGGCCGGCGTGCCCGACGTCAAGGGCGTGTGGTGCCACGAGGCGGGCGGCGGCCGTCTGCTGAACATCATCTCCATCAAGCAGCGCTATCCGGGCCACGCGCGCCAAGCCGGCTTCGTGGCCTCGCAGGTGCACGCGGGCGCCTACCTCGGACGTTACGTCATCGTGGTGGACGAGGACATCGACCCCACCAAGACCTTCGACGTGCTCTGGGCCTTGGCCACCCGTTCCGATCCGGTGGACTCCATCGACATCCTGCGGCGCTGCTGGAGCGGTCCCCTCGACCCGCGCATCGAGCCGGGCAAGAAGGGCTTCAACTCCCGCGCCATCATCGACGCCACCCGGCCCTTCGAGTGGATGAAGGACTTCCCGCCCGTGGCCGAGTCCACGCCGGAACTCAAGAAGAAGGTGTTCGACAAGTGGCGCCACGTCATCGAGGCGTAGCGCTTCGTTCGCGGCTGTAAAGGAAAGGGCCGGGGGCTTGATGCTCCCGGCCCTTTTTTCGTGGTTTCCGCGGGCCGGTTACGGCTCCTGCAGGTTGCCGAGGATCCTTCGCGTGGAGAGGGAGCGGTTGAGGGTGTAGAAGTGGATGCCGGGGGCGCCGCCGTCGAGCAGGGCGCGGCACTGGCGCGTGGCGTGCTCGACGCCCACCTGGGCGACCGCCTGGGCGTCGCCGGCCGCCGCCTCGAGCTTTGCCAGCAAGGGTGCGGGGATGGTGGCGCCGCACATCTGCGTGAAGCGCTTGATCTGGGCGGTGTTGGTGACGGGCATGATGCCGGGGACGATGGGGGTGTCGATGCCCGCCGCCCGGGCGCGTGCGACGAAGTCGAAGTAGTCGCGCTCGTCGAAGAAGAGCTGGGTGACCACGAAGTCGCAGCCGGCCTCGATCTTGCGCTTGAGGTTTTGCAGGTCGGCCTCACGGCTCGGCGCTTCCGGATGCGTCTCCGGATAGCCGGCGCCGCCGAGGCAGAAGTCCTTGCGTTCCCGGATGAAGGCGATGAGCTGGTCGGCGTGGGAGAAGCCCTGCGGATGGGGCGTGAACGTCGTTTCGCCGCGCGGCGGGTCGCCGCGCAGCGCCATGATGTTCTCGATGCCCGCGGCCTCGTACTCGTCCAGCAGCGCCGCGATCTCGTCGCGTCCGTGGCCCACGCAAGTCAGGTGCGCCATGGCTTCGATGCCGGTCTCCCGCTTGATGCGCCGGGTGATGGCGATGGTCTTCTCGCGGGTGCTGCCGCCGGCGCCGTAGGTGACGGACACGAAAGCCGGCCCCAGGGGTTTCAGGTTGGCGACGGTCTCGAACAGCGCGTCGACGCCCTGGTCGTCCTTGGGAGGGAAGAACTCGAAGGAGAAGAGCGGGCTTTCCTGACCGAAACGATCCCGAATTTTCATGCCCCGTCCGTTCCTCCGGCGCTGCGCAGCGCGCGCCAGACGCGCTCGGGGGTGAGCGGCAGGTCGCAGAACTGCACCCCGGTGGCGTGCGTCAGCGCGCCGGTGATGGCTGGCGCCACCGAGAAGATGCCGCCTTCGCCCATGCCGCGGCTGCCGTAGGGGCCGAGGCCGTCGCCGTTCTCCACCAGCACCGTGTGGAAGCCCCGGGGCATGTCGGTGAAGGAGGGGATCCGGTAGTCCACCAGGTTCGAGTTCACGAGCTGGCCGCCCTCGTAGATCATCTCCTCGAACAGCGCGTGTCCCAGGCCCATCATGGCGGCGCCTTCTTCCTGGCCTTCGCACTGGATGGGGTTGATGGCCTTGCCGACGTCGGCAACCGACAGGTAGTCGGTCACCGAGACCGCGCCGGTGTCGCGGTCGATGTCCAGCTCCACCGTGCCCATGCCCACTTCCCACACCACCGGCAGGACGTCGTTGATGATCTCGGGTCCGACGGTGCCGGTGCCGATCAACTCGCCGGCGGCGGCGCCGAAACGTTTCTCCAGCGCCTCGGCGAAGGACATGCGCGCCTCGCCGCACAGCAAGGCCCCGTCCATCAGCCGGATCTCCTTGGCGGGCACGCCGAACGCCGCGGCGCCGATCTTGAGGAGCTGGCGCTTCACGTCGCGCGCGGCCTGCTGCACCGCCCGCCCCATGAGCGTGGTGGAGCGGCTGGAGCCGGTGGAGCGGTCGTAGGGCGTGATGGCGGTGTCCGCGCCGGACATGCGGATGCGTTCCAGCGGCAGTTGCAGCTCTTCCCCCACGAACTGGGACAGCACCGTGCGCACGCCCTGTCCCATCTCCGTGCTGCCGGCCATGATGGTGGCGGCGCCGTCGGCCTGGAGCCGCACCATGGCCACCGTGATGGGCTGGCCGCCGGCGTTGGTCATGCCGCAGGCGAGGCCCACGGGCGCGCCGGCTTTTCTCGAACGCGCCTTCCAGCGGCTTGCGCTCACCAGGCGCTTCAGGGTCCCGGCCAGGTTCACGTCCAGGGGCCGCAGACCCGGGCGCAACTCCTCGCCGCGCTTGAGCAGGTTCTTGAGACGCAGCTCCGCCGGGTCCATGCCCAGGCTCGCCGCGATCATGTTCACTTGGCTCTCGCCCGCGAAGATGGACTGCGGGCCGCCGATGGATCGGAACGAGCCGGCGCCGCCGGCGTGGGTGTAGACCGCGTAGGCGTCGGTGTGGATGTGCGGGATGCGGTAGGGGCCGAGGACACGGGTGGCGGCGCGCGTGGCCACCTGCGGGCCGTTGTCCATGTAGGCGCCGGTGTCCAGATAGATCTCCGCCTCCCGCGCCATGATCGTGCCGTCGTCCTTCACGCCGGTCTTGACGCGCACCTTGGCGCTGTGCCGCCGGACCGTCACCATCGCTTCCGACACCGACAGGCACACCCGCACCGGGCGCTTCACCTTGCGTGAGGCCGCCACCACCAGCGGCTCGATCTTGGCGTAGGATTTGCCGCCGAAGCCGCCCCCCAGGTAGGGCACGTTGAGGCTCACCTTGCTGTCGGGGAACCCGAAGATGCGCGCCAGGTCCGCCTGCACCAGGAACGGGTGCTGCGCCGACGACCACAGGGTGATGCCGTCGTCGCGGTAGTCGGCGATGACCCCGTGGGGCTCCATGGAGTAGTGGTAGATCATCGGGAAGGTGAAGTGGTGCTCGAAGATCCGGTCCGACTCCGCGAACCCTTGGGAGATGTCGCCGCGCCGCACCTTCTCGTGGGCGCAGATGTTGCCTTCCCGGTCCTCGTGCACGCGCGCCGCGTCCGGCGCCAGCGCGGCGTCGAGCCCCACCGCCGCGGGCAGCTCCTCGTACGTGACCTGCACCAGGGCCGCGGCTTGTTCGGCGGTCAGCGGATCGTCCGCGGCCACCACGGCCACGGGCTCGCCCACGTAGCGCACCCGCTCCAGCGCGATGAGCGGACGGCCGCCGTAGTGGGGGTCGAGGTCGTCCACGTCCCGTCCGGTGAGCACCCCGGCGACGCCCGGCAGCCGCTCCGCCGCGCTCGCGTCGATGCTCACGATGCGCGCGTGCGCATGGTGACTGCGCAGCACGTGGCCGTACAGCATGCCGGGGATTTCCAGGTCGCCGGTGTACTTGGCCCGCCCCGTGACCTTATCGTGGCCGTCCACCCGGCGGGTGTTGGCGCCGACGTATTTCAATTGATGATCCGCCATGATTCTGGAGTTCTAGAAGCCGTAAAGCGCCCGCGGGTTGTCGTCGAGGATCTTGGCCACGGATTCGCGACTCACCTTGCCGTCGTCCTGGAGCTTCTGCAGCGCCTCGATTTCGCTGGAGGTGTCGTTGTGGCCGTAGTCGGTGCCGATGACGATGGTGTCGTCGCCGGTGTATTCGAGCACGTAGTCCAGGTCGTCGTCGGTCTGGCAGGCCACGTAGATGCGGTTGTCCTTCATGTAGCCGCGCGACAGCTCGACGCCGCGCTTCTGGCGGAAGCGCTTGGCGAGGTCATGGAACACGTACGGGACCCACTGGGCGCTCACCTCGATGAAGCCGATCCGGAGTCTCGGAAACCTCTCCGGAATCCGGTCCCAGATCACCGAGTGGAACGATCCCACCACCGCAAGCTTGAACTTGTTGAAGCCGGGCTCGTCGTAGAAGAGGTCGTGCTGGGTGAAGCTGCCCGTGGCGGAGTGCACGCAAAGGGGGATATCGGCATCGCTCAGCGCCTCGTAGAGCGGCGTGAAGTAAGGGTCGCTCAGGCGCCGGTCGCCGATCAGGCCCGGGACGAATACGCCGCAGGCGCCGTGCTGGAGCACGAAGTCGAGCTCCTTCAGCGACTCGTCCATGCTCAGCAGCGGCAGGGTCGCGACCCAGCGCAGGCGATCCTGGCCCTGCTTCCAGATGTCGCACAGCCAGCGGTTGTAGCTCTTGAAGAGCGCCATCTCCACCTCGGGCTTGTCCGTCACCGGGCGCAGGAAGATGGTGGGGTAGAGCACCTGGATGGCCACCCCCATCTCGTCCATGTGGCGCAGCCGGGAGGAGACGTCCGCCATCTCCCGGGACTCCTCCGGCGTGTCCTTGCCGACGTTGTCCGACTTGATGTACAGCCGGCCGTCCACCAGCCAGTATTCGCCTTCGTCGCCCGTGCCGTTCTGGGCGGATACGATCTGGGGGCGGTAGGCCTTCTCCGCGCCCTCCATGTACTCCCAGGTCTTGTTGGTCTCCAGCACGTGTGCGTCCGCGTCGATGATCGCCATGATCCTACCTCCGGTCGTGTGTCAGGTTGGTGCGTTCCCGCGAAGCGGGTGTGTCAAAACTGCTCGAAGCACCGACGTACCCGTTACGTCATCATTTAGACGACTACAGCAGGCTCATCAACTCGCCGAGGCCGCGGATGCGCGCGGTGCCGTCGCTTTCCAGCCCGCCGTTCCGATCCAGCAGCACGGGCCGGACACCGGCGTTGCGCGCGCCCTCCACGTCCGTCTCGGGGCTGTCGCCCACGTGCACGGCCTCGTGCGGGACGATCCCGTGGCGCTCCAGCGCGAGCTGAAAAATGCCCGCCGCGGGCTTGGCGAACCCCGCGCTGCTGGAGATGAACACCGAGTCGAAGTAGTCCGCGATGCCCAGGCCGCGGATGATCTTCAGCACCCGCGAGTCGAAGTTCGAGATCATCACGAGGATGAAGCCGCGCGCCCTGAGCCCTTTCAGGGCCGTCTCCGCGTCGTCGAAGAGCATCCAGGAATCGGCGCGGGCAAAGTACGCGAACAGCGCGGCGAAATAGTCGTCGAAGCGCGGGAACGGTCCGGTGGTTTCGAACACGTTCCAGACCACGTCGTGCCACCAGCCGCGCTCCAGCGCCTCCAGGCGCGGCGCGTCGGCCTCCGGGAAGGCCATGGGCGGGGCGCCGGCGAAGCACTCGCGGAAGCGCCGCGACACCTCCTCGGAGGGCACGTCCTTGCCGTACTGCCGCGCCAGCTCCGCGTAGGTCACGGCGACGGGCTTGACGGACTCGAACAGGGTTCCGGCGGCGTCCAGGAAGACCGCCTTGGGTGTCGGGGCCGGGTCGGGGGATGTCATGGAAGGCACTGCTTTCGCGTCTTTTTTGGGTATTCTGTTATAGTTCAGACAATGGAAGAACCTCATTATGGACCCTCGGGACGAGTTTTGTCCAGCACGCGTTCCAGCGTGCTGGAGGTACCGGCGGGGTTCGCGGGGGAGTATCAAGCGGCCTCGCAGGCGGCACGGGAGGCGGGCGCCATCATCGCCAGGCTCTATCGTGGCGAGTACCAGGTGGCGGAAAAGTCCCGCGGCAACCCGGTGACCACCGCCGACATCATGGCCAACCGGACCATTCGCGAAATCCTGGAGGCGCGCTTTCCGGACGACGCGTGGCTTTCGGAGGAGGACGCCGATAGTCCCGAGCGCCTGGACAAGCGCCGTGTGTGGATCGTCGACCCGCTGGACGGCACGCGCGAGTTCATCCGGGCCATACCCGAGTTCTGCGTATCCATCGGCCTGGCCGTGGACGGCGTCGCGGTCCTGGGTGTCATCTACCATCCGCTGCACCAGGAACTCTTCGGCGCGGTGACCGGCGGAGGCGCGTGGTTGAACGGGGCGCCGCTGAGCGTCGCCCGCAACGGCGGTGACCGGCGCCCGTCCTTGCTTATCAGCCGCTCGGAGCCGCGCAACCGCCTGGGTGAGCTGGCGCGGGAGTTCGAGCTGGAGCCCATGGGCAGCATCGCCTACCGTCTCGCCGCGGTGGCGCGCGGGCGCGCCGACGCCACCCTGACGTTCCGCCGGGTGAAGGAGTGGGACGTGTGCGCGGGTATCGTCATCGTCGAGGAGGCCGGCGGCCGGACCGCCACCGGAGAAGGGGAGCGCCCCGTATTCAACCGGCCGGAGCCGGTGTTGCAGCAGCTCGTGGCCGGCAGCGAGTTGTCCAACGAGAGGATCCGGGCGCTGCTCGCCCGGTTGCCGGGGAAGAGCTGAGATGGCTGCCTGCGTCTACTGCGGCGAGCGCGCCGGAATGCTGGCGCGAAGCTGCAAGGAGTGCCGGCGCCTGGCGGAGACGGTGCAGGCCTGCGCCGGTCAGGTGGGCTTCAGCGAGTTGCTGGACCGGCTGGAGGAAACCGGCGTCCACCCGGAAAGGATCATGCGCTTTCTGAAAGCCAACCCAGACGGGCGCGGCAGCGTGCGCGACCGTCTGACCGCCGACATGACCAACGAGCTGCTCCACATCATGGGCATCAACGAGCGCCAGAGCCCCGACGACGTCGAGCGCATTCGCAAGGCCAACGACAAGCCTCCGGAATCGGAATGACACCCCGGTGAGCGTGTGACCGTGCGCCGGGGCGCCCTGCGTCATGGAACTGACCCTCTACCTTTCGGCCGTGTTCCTGGCCGTGTATCTCGTGGCGTTGACCGTGCGCCGGCTGCGCTTCCGCCGTGACCGCATGCACATGCGCAGCGAGGCGCGGTCCGGCGGGAAGGTCGTGGCCGGCGTGGACGAGCTGCCGGCGGGAACGGTGAAGAAGTTCTGGCTCATCTGCGGCAAGCACCGGATCGATTGCTTCGTGATCAATCACAGCGGCCAGTTCCATGCCTACATCAACAGTTGCCGCCATTTGGTGACGCCGCTGGACTTCGTGCGCTACCAGTTCTTCACCGAGGACGGCCGGCACCTGATCTGCGCCACCCACGGCGCCCTCTACGAGCCCGATACGGGCCTGTGCGTGGACGGTCCCTGCAAGGGGCTCTCGCTGTATTCCCTGCCGGTGGTTGTGGAGGGGGGCGAGATCGTTGTACGTTGTCCGGCCGGGGACCTTTCCTTTCTGCACGAGGTGGCGGACTGAAACCGGGTCCCGAACCGGCATCATGGCGCGAAGACCCGTGGGCAAGCGGGTCGGCCGCCGGGAGGATTTTCCCGACGGCGCGGCCCGGAAATTCACGCTCCGTTGCGGCGGAGAGAGCCTGGAAGGGTTCGTGTTCGGCTTCCAGGGCGAGCTCTTCGGCTATGTGAACCGCTGCAAGCATGTGTCCCTGCCGTTGGATTGGGTGGACAGCCAGTTTTTCACCGAGGATGAACGCTATCTGATCTGCGCCAACCACGGCGCGCTGTACGAGCCCACGACGGGCGAATGTCTCTGGGGGCCATGCCACGGGGAGTGGCTGCAAAGGGTCCCGCTCAAGGTGGAAGCGGGAACCGTTCGCGCCTTCTGCCCGGAAGACGACTGACGGGAGGTGAACGGATCGTGGCCGACTGCCTGTTCTGCGGCATCGCCAACGGGGAAATCCCCGGCGACATCGTCTACCGGGATGACTCGGTGCTGGCCTTCAGGGACATCGACCCCAAGGCGCCGGTGCACATCCTGATCATCCCCGGCAGGCACATCGGCAGCCTCGCGGAACTGGAGCCGGGCGATGGGGAGGTGCTGGGGCACGCCATGGAGGTGGCCCGGCAGGTCGCGGTGGACCAGGGCGTGGCCGGGAGCGGGTTCCGCCTGGTCGTGAACACCGGGGCGGACGCGGCCCAGAGCGTCCACCACGTTCATTTCCATCTCTTGGGCGGTCGGTCGCTGGCGTGGCCGCCGGGGTGAGGGAACGGCACCCGGCCGGCGTGGTCGAGGCGTGCCTTACGAAAGGACAAGCGACGACATGATCAACGCGACACAGCTTCGGCCCGGAATGATCATCATCTATGACGACGACCTCTACCGGGTCACCGCGGTCAAGCATCTTACCCCCGGGAAGGGCCACGGCTTCATGCAGACGAAGCTCAAGAGCCTGCGTGGCGGCGTGGGCACCGAGCACAAGTTCCGCTCCGATGATCGGGTCGACCGGGCCATCCTGGAGAGCCGCGAGATGCAGTACCTCTACGCCGAGGACGACCGTCACAACTTCATGGACACCGAGAGCTACGAGCAGACGGAGCTTTCGTCCGAGGAGGTGGGGGACATCCTGCCGTTCCTTCTGCCCAATCAGGTGGTGAACGTGGAGTTGTACGAGGGCAGTCCCGTGGGGGTGAGTCTCGGCTCGGCGGTGGAGCTGGAGGTGGTGGAGACGGAGCCGTCGATGAAGGGCGCCACCGCGTCCGCGTCGTACAAGCCGGCGCGGCTGGAGACGGGTGTGACGGTGCAGGTGCCGCCGTTCATTCAGGTGGGTGATCGGATTCGGGTGGATCCGTCAGAAGGAAAATATATCGAGCGGGCGAAGTAGCCAGGACGGCTTGCCAGGCCCGCGCAACGCGCCGTTCGAGCTCCGCCAGGGTGCCGTCGTTCTCGACGACGAAGTCGGCCAGCGCGCGTTTCTCCTCCATGGACATTTGCGCCTTCAGGTGCCTCGCGACATCGGCCTCGGTGAGCCCGTCGCGCTGGCGCAGCCGTTGCTCCTGGGTCTCGCGCGAGCACGCCACCAACAGGACCGGACGGAGCCAGTGATGGATCTTGGCCTCGAACAGAAGCGGCGCATCGTAGATCACGAAGTCATGGTCGCGCGATCGGTCCACGATGCGCTGTCTGGCCAGGGCGCGGATTCGCGGGTGGGTGATCTCCTCCAGACGCCGGCGCAAGGCGGGTTCCTTGAAGATGATGCCCCGCAGATACGCCCGGTCCAGGGTCTCGTCCTCGCGCAGCGCCTCGCGGCCGAACAGCTCGACGATCTCGCGCCAGGCTTCCTGGCCGGGCTCGACGATCTCGCGCGCCAGCCGGTCGGCGTCGACGAGGGCGGCGCGATCGCTCAGGATCCGCGAAACCGTGCTCTTGCCGGTGGCGATGCCGCCGGTCAGTCCGATGACTCTGGCCATGTTCGTGCTCCGGGGACGGCGCGTCGGCGCGCCGCTGGCTGGTTGGTACCAACTTCCCGTACTTGTGGCAACCGCCGGCGGGATCGGGACTTGACCGCCGCCCCAGGATACTAGGACTCGTGTGGTGACTCGCATGGAACTGCCGTTGCTGGACCTGAAAGCGCAGTACGAGACCATCCGGGAGGAGATCCAGGAGGCGGTGCTGCGGGTGTGCGCGTCGCAGCGGTTCATCCTCGGGCCGGAGGTGGCCGCCCTCGAGGAGGAGGTGGCGGCCTCCACCGGCGTGCGCTTCGCCGTGGGCGTCTCGTCCGGTACCGACGCGCTGCTGGCCGCCCTGATGGCGCTGGAAGTGGGTCCGGGGGATGAAGTCATCACCACCGCCTATTCCTTCTTCGCCAGTGCGGGTGTCATCGCGCGGCTGGGGGCGCGGCCGGTGTTCGTCGACATCCATCCCGATTCCTTCAACATGGACCCGGAGGCGGTGGTGGCGCGCATCGGCCCGCGCACCCGCGCGGTCATGCCGGTGCATCTCTTCGGCCGCTGCGCGGATCTGGACACCATCCTGGAAGCCGCCGCCGATCGCGGCGTCGCCGTGGTGGAAGATGCGGCGCAATCCTTCGGCGCGGTGGATTCACGGGGCCGGAGCGCCGGCACCATCGGCGCCCTGGGCTGTTTCTCCTTCTACCCGAGCAAGAACCTGGGCGCTTTCGGGGACGGCGGCATGGTGATCACCGACGACGAGGACCTGGCCCGACGCATCCGCCTGCTTCGCGTCCACGGCGAGGAACCCAAGTACCATCACCGTTTGGTGGGCGGGAACTTCCGGCTGGACAGCCTCCAGGCCGCCGTGCTGCGGGTGAAGCTGAAGCGCCTCGGCGGATGGGTCGAGGGGCGGCGGCGCAATGCGCGGCGATATCGGGAACTTCTGGAGCCGGTGGCGTCGGAGAACGGACTGGTCCTCCCCGGCGACTGTGCCGGCCACGTCTACAACCAGTTCGTGATCCGCGCGCCGGAGCGTGACCGCCTGCGGGCCTTCCTGGACGAGCGCGGGGTCGCCACCGAGATCTACTACCCGCTGCCGTTGCACCAGCAGGAGTGCTTCCTGGCCCTGGGCCACCGTGCCGGTGACTTTCCCGAGGCCGAGGCGGCGGCTCAATCCTCCCTGGCGCTTCCCATCTACCCGGAGTTGACGGTGGCGCAGCAGGAGTACGTCGGCACGCACGTGCGCCGCTTTTTTGGCGGCAGTTGAACCGGGTCCCGGCCCGAAGCGGCGATGGCCAGGCGACACGCTCCTTCGGGCTCACCGGAGCGGAGTCCCTCGGCGGGAGGCACGCGATGAGCCCACTGTGCTATAATCCGGCGATGGTTTACCGTAGCCTTGCCGACCTGTTCCTGTCCCAGGTGGACGCGCACGGGGAACGCGTGCTGTACCGCTTCTGGCGTGAAGGGGAGTGGCGCGGCCAGACATGGGCGGAGGTGGCCGCCGAGGTGGAGGAGATCGCCCTCGGACTCGTGGCCGCGGGAGTGAGGAAGGGCGACCGGGTGGCCCTCTTCGCCGCCAACCGGGTGGAGTGGTGCCTGCTGGACTGGGCCGACATCTGCATCGGCGCTCTCACCGTGCCGCTCTACCCGTCGAGCACGCCGGCGCAGGTGGAGTACATCGTCGCGCATTCCGGGGCGACGGTGCTGGTGGTGGACTCGCCCGCGGTGCTGGAGCGGCTGGACCGCTCGGGGCCGGGCCTGGCGGCGCTGGGGAACGTCGTGCTGCTGGACGGCGACGGCGCGGCGGACGCCCCGATGCTGTCCCTCGAACGCCTGAAGGAGATGGGCCGGGAATACGGACGCGCTCATCCCGGGGCCTTCCGGGAGTTGGCCGGGGCGCTCGGACCCGAGGACGACCTCACCATTATCTACACGTCGGGGACCACGGGCGAGCCCAAGGGCGTCCTCACCACCCACGGCAACTACCTGTTCATCATGACCTCCGCCTTGGCCGCCATATCGGTGAGCGAAGACGACGTGGCGCTGCAGTTCCTTCCCCTGGCGCACTCGTTCGGCCGCCTGGAGCATTTCATCGTGGTGGGCCGTGGCTACGAGTGCGCGTTCGCGCGCGCCATCGAGACCCTGTCCGCGGACCTGCAGACGGTCCAGCCCACCATGCTCTTTTCGGTGCCGCGGGTGTACGAGAACGCTCATCGGCGCATCCTCAACCGGGTGGACAGCGCCAGCCCGTTGCGCCAGCGTTTGTTCCGTTGGGCGGTGGCCGTGGGCCAGCGCCACAACGAACGGGCGCGCCGGGGCGAATCGTGCGGCCCGTGGCTGCGGCTGTGCCACCGGCTGGCGGATTCCCTGGTGTTGTCGAAGGTGCGTGCCGGCCTGGGCGGGAGGCTGCGCATGGCGGTCTCCGGCGGCGCGCCGCTGTCGGACACCATCGCCGATTTTTTCCAGGCCCTGGGGGTGTGGATCGTGGAGGGATACGGGCTCACGGAGACCTCTACCGTGTCTCATGTGAACCGGATCGACCGCTATCGCATCGGCACCGTGGGTCTCGCCATGGATGGGGTGGAGTGCCGCATCGCCGACGACGGCGAGATCCTCATTCGGGGCGCCCACGTGATGAAGGGCTACTACAAGGATCCCGCCGCGACCCGCGAAGCCATCGACGAGGACGGCTGGTTCCACACCGGCGACGTGGGGCGCATCGAGGACGGCGGCTTCCTGCGCATCACCGACCGCAAGAAGGACCTGATCGTGACCTCCGGGGGGAAGAACGTCGCGCCGCAAATGATCGAGAACCACCTGCGCCAGGAGCCGCTCATCAGCCAGGCCATGGTGTGGGGCGACAAGACCAGCCACCTTGTAGCGCTGGTCACGCTGGACGCCGGCGAGGCCGGGCGCTGGGCGGAGAAGGAGGGCATCGAGTGGGACAAACCCGAGGACGCGGCCGCCGACCCGCGGCTCGCCACCCATCTCCGCCAACGCATCCGTGAACGCAACCGGGAGTTGGCGCCCTTCGAGGCGGTCAGGGACTTCCGCGTCCTGCCGGGAGACTTCTCCACCGGCACGGGAGAACTGACTCCGAGCCTCAAGCTCAAGCGCGGGATCGTGATGGAGCGTTACGCAGGTTTGCTCGACGAGATGCTCAAGCGGGACTGAGGTGCGCGGAAAGTGGAGGCGGCGGGCGGATTCGAACCGCCGCATCGAGGTTTTGCAGACCTCTCCCTTAACCACTTGGGTACGCCGCCCGAAAGATAACGTGTAACACACGGGTTCAGGGTTGTTCAAGGCGGCGCCCGGACGTTGAGGAAACTTGAAAAATCAACTATTTTGACCGAGAGAGGGCGTAAGGGGCCGGTTCGCGGAACGGACGGGTGCGCAACCGTCCCGCGGCGGCCGGATACGATTCGAGAGCTTTTTCAGGAGCGTTGTTTCCCATGGCGACGATGATAACCAGCGACTGCATCAATTGCGGCGCTTGCGAGCCCGAGTGTCCCAACGAAGCCATCACCCAGAACGATGAGATCTACGTCATCGACCCGGTGCTGTGCACCGAATGCGTCGGGTTCCATGACTACGAGGCGTGCGCCGCGGTGTGTCCGGTGGACTGCTGCGTAACCGACCCCAACAACGTCGAATCCGAGACGGTGCTGATCGACCGGGCGCGCGTGCTGCACACCGACGTCGATTTCGGCGAAGAGTTCGAATCCCGTTTCCGGACCGGGGAGAGTGCGGGCGAGGCGGCCGCTCCGGCTACCGCCGCCGCGGACCCGGCGCCCGCGGAGGCGGCCAACGGCACCACCGCACCGGCCGCCGCTCCCGCGCCTGCTGCCGTGGCCGCACCGGCGCCCGTGCCGGTACCGGTGATCGCGGCGCCGGCTCCTGTCGAGGAGCCCGAAGAGGAACCGGAGCCGCCGCGTGCCCCGAAGATGTTTCCGGGGCAGTTGCCCATGGGTTTCGACGAGCTGGTGCAACGCATCCAGACCAGCGAGTCGAGCGTGCTGCGCGTCGCGGTGATGCTGTTGCAGCCCCTTCTCGGCGCCTTGCCGCCGGAGTCGCGCGACGATCTGGCGGAACTGGCGGGTTGGCCCTACTTCATAGGCGCCGCCGCCACGGCTCTCAACATGATCCTGAATCTGCTCATCTACCCGGTGGTGTTCATCATCATCGGTGTCTCGCTGGAAGGGCTCGGGCTGGCGTTCGGCAAGGGCGTCAACATGTACATCCTGGTGGGCTTCCTGGTGGCGTTGGCGGAAGTGCTCTATCGCTTGCGTCACAGTGTCTTCCGCGCCGTGCCGGTGGAGCAGGTGACGGTGAGCGGGGCGCTCTACGGCATACCGCTGGCCTTGCTGTTGCGGCCGTTCCTCTCACGCAAGGGCAAGCTCCTGCGCCGGGTCCCGGTCCCCGTCGAGGGGTTCTACGATTCCCGGTTCGTGGAGAAGCTGGAACGCGAGCGCCGCTACGGCCACGCCTACACCGTGCAGGATCTGGGCAAGGCGTATCACCTGCGGCTCGAGTTCCCCACGCAGGTGCCGCGCCTCGGCATCACCATCCCGTCCAAGCTTCCCCGGCGCATGCCCGACTACGACTACGACTTGCTCCTGAAGGAAGGCCAACTGATCGTCAGAGGCCGCCTGCTGGACGACCGCGTGCGCAGAATCTCGTCCAGCATCGGCGCCTTCCCCCCGGAGTTCACCACGGTCATCCCGCTCCAGGATCGTGTCTACGGCTTCGCCCACCAACTGGGGAGCAAGGTCCTGGACGTCCTCCTCCTCAAGGAAAGCGCGGCACGACTGGGCTGGGTCAACTAGCACCCTCCTTCGGGACATGCCCGCGAGTGCCAGCGGAAAGCTTGAGTTCCGGTCGATGACCATGGCGGACATCGACTCCGTCATGGTCATCGAGCGCGCATCGTTCGCATGTCCGTGGAGCCGGCAGTTCTTTCTCCAGGAGTTGCAGGCGGCCAATTCGCGGTCCGTCCTGTGCCACTCCGAGGGCGAGCCCGTCGGCTACGTCATCTACTGGGAGCTCGTCGACGAGCTAGACATCCACAACGTAGCCGTACATCCCGGACACCGCCGCCTCGGCGTCGGCCGGGCCATGCTCGAGAGCCTGATCGACAGGGCCTCGGAGCGCGGTTTCCGGCGTATGACCCTGGAGGTCCGGAGGTCGAACGACGCCGCTCAGGCGCTTTACCTCTCGCTTGGATTCGAGTTCTGCGGCCTGCGGCGCGGCTACTACTCGGATAACGGCGAGGATGCCTGGCTGATGGAGCGCCCGCTCGATGCGTCGGGTTCCGAATCGGCTCAAAATTAAACTTTTCTATTAGGTAATTTAGTTTAACATCCCGTTATTGCATGAGATTAAATTGTTCATCCACCTCTTGACGTTCTCTTGCCGTCCGATGTATAAAGAGGGAGCCAATGATTGTGAAAGTGAACGTATTTGAAACGTGTATTTCAAATCTCGGCCCACCCCTCTGGAAGCACCTTCCTCCGGATTAACCGGACTTCTTGCCCCTGTTCCGCATACGGGTTCTGACACTCAAGGAGGAATGAATGTTCAAGGTCGGAGAGAAGGTTGTCTATCCTGCCCATGGAGTCGGTGAGATCGAAGCGGTTCGCAGTCAGGTGATATCCGGCACGGAGAAGAAGTTCTACATGCTGCGCATTCTCGATACGGATATGAAGATCATGGTGCCGGTGGACAACGCCGTCGCCGTGGGCCTGAGGAAGATCATCGACAAGACAACCGTATCACGCGTTTACCGCATCTTGCGGGAAAAGAAGAAAGCGCCCGTCGACCAGCAGACATGGAACCGTCGCTACCGCGAGTACACCGAGAAGATCAAGACCGGCTCGGTCATAGAGATCGCCGCCGTGCTCCGGGACCTTTTCCTGTTGAAGGGCGACAAGGAGCTTTCCTTCGGAGAAAGGAAAGTGCTCGACACCGCCAGGAACCTTCTGGTCAAGGAGCTGTCCATCGCCCGGTCGCACACCGAAGAGAAGATCATGGAGGAGCTGAGCCACATCTTTACCCAATAACGTCCGTTTCCGGTTGGGGTGAAAGAGAGCTGGAGGATTCCTCCAGCTCTTTTTTGTGGTTCCGGCTTTACGGGATACAACACTAGTGCAGGTCAACGCCATCATCCTGGCCGCGGGCCGCGGGACCCGCGTAGGGAGCCGCGAGCCGAAGGTCCTGCTGTCGGTGGCCGGGCGGCCGCTTATTCTCCATACCCTTGAGCGTTTCCGCCGCTCCCGCGAGGTGGGGAAGGCGGTCCTCGTGGTGCCGCCGGATGCGGTTGGCGACTACGAGGCGATGCTGGCCCCGGTGCCGGAGTCTTCCCTGGAGATCACGGTGCGGCCCGGAGGGGCGCGCAGGCAGGACTCCGTGCGCGCCGGACTGGATGCACTGGATCTCGACTGCGCCGTCGTGCTGGTCCACGACGGCGCGCGCCCCTTCGCCGCGCCCGACCTCATCGACCGCTGCGCCCGGGAGGCGCGCGCAGGCCGCTCCGTTACGGTCGCGGTGCCGGCGCGCAACACCATCAAGACGGTGGAGCGCGGACAGGTTCGAGAGACACTGCCGCGGCAGAGCTTGTGGGAGATCCAGACGCCGCAGGGGTTTCCGTTGCACCTGCTCCGCGACGCCTATGCAGAGGCGGAGCAAGAGGGGGTGGAAGCGACCGACGATGCCATGCTGGTGGAGCGCCTGGGCGTTCCGGTCGAGGTCGTCGAGGGCAGCAGCACGAACCTCAAGGTCACCTATCCCGAGGACCTCCTCTATGCGGAAGCGCTGGTGCTCAATGGCGTCGTGTGAGGACGGCGGCGGAGTGACACGGTTGGCGTCCCCGACGGGATTTGAACCCGTGTTGCCGGCGTGAAAGGCCGGTGTCCTGGGCCAGGCTAGACGACGGGGACGTGCTCGAACCGGACGTTGGCAGGGTTGTGATTTTATACCAGAAACGCGGACGCCTGTGTAGGGTGGAGTCTCAGGCGCGCGTGCTCAGGTAGCGCTCACCGCTGTCGCAGAGCATGGTGGCCACCCGGTGGCCCGTGCCCATGGTCCGGGCGACCTTCATGGCGGCGAAGCAGTTGGCGCCGGAGGAGATGCCCACGAAGAGGCCCTCTTCCACCGCCAGCCGCTGCATGGTGGCGGCCGCGTCCTCGTCGCTGACCGTGATGATCTCGTCGTAGATGCCGGTGTTGAGGATCGGCGGGACAAAGCCCGCGCCGATGCCCTGGATCTTGTGAAACCCGGGCTCCCCGCCGGACAGCACCGGGGAGGCGGCGGGCTCGACGGCGTAGATGCGAATGGAGGGAAACTCCTTCCGCAGAACTTCGCCGACGCCGGTGATGGTGCCGCCGGTGCCCACCCCGCAGACGAACGCGTCCACGGGTCCGAGCTGGCGCAGAAGCTCCGGCGCCGTCGTCTGTCTGTGGGCCTCCGGGTTGGCGGGATTGGTGAACTGTTGCGGCATGAAGAAGTCGGGATGCTCGTTGGCCAGCTCTTCGGCCCGGCGTATGGCTCCGCCCATCCCCCTGGTGTCGGGCGTGAGGATCAGGCGCGCGCCGTAGGCGGCCAGCAGGCTGCGGCGCTCCTCGCTCATGGTGTCGGGCATGGTGAGAACCAGGCGGTATCCCTTGACCGCCGCCGCCAGGGCCAGGCCGATGCCGGTGTTGCCGCTGGTGGGTTCCACGATGGTCCCGCCAGGCTCCAGCAGGCCCTTGCGCTCGGCCTCCTCGATCATGGCGCGGCAGATGCGGTCCTTCACCGAACCACCGGGATTGAGGGACTCCAGTTTCCCCCAGACTTCCGCGCTGTCCTCCCCGGGGAGCCGCGTAAGGCGCACCACGGGGGTGGAGCCGATAAGGTCGAGGATGGATCTCGCGCACGGGGGAGGGGTCGCCATGGGTTCGTGGGGTGGGGAGTCGGTGCAACCGAAATAACGAATATGATAGGGGCGCGCGGCGGCCAAGTCAACGCGGTTCGGCGAACACCCGCCGTTCCACCTTGACACCCCGGTTGGGCGCATCAATAATTGTAGGGATGGCCGGATGGGCCAGGGTCGACGAAGCACGGTGGAGGAGCGTTCATGGCTGAGGAATCCGATACGCAAAAAGGGTTCAAGGTTCACGACAAGCGCCGGTTTACCGATGAGGGCGAGGCGCGTGAACAACAAGAGGACCGGGACGAACCCGCGGCCGCTGACTCGCCGCAGGCGGGGGCGGAAACGCCCGAGGAACCGCCACGGGAAGCGTCCGCCACGCAGGAGCTTCCGCCCATCGACTTTTCCACGTTCATCATGAGCCTGAGCACCCAGGCACTGCTGCAGCTCGGCGAGATCGGCAACCCGGCGACGGGCCAAGTGGAGAAGGACGTGGCCGTGGCCAAGCAGACCATCGACATCATCGGGATGCTGAGCGAGAAGAGCAAGGGGAACCTTGACGAGACCGAGGAGCGGCTGGTGCAGGAGATTCTCTACAACCTCAGGATGCGCTACGTGGAGGCGGTACGGAACGCATGACGCCCGTTAAACGAATACGCCGGCGCGCGTGGCCCCTGGCCTGTTTGGCGGCTGCCCTGCTGCTGGCCGGACCCGGGCATGCGGCCGCCAGGGTCAACCTGCCGGATTTCGTCACGCTGTCGAAAGAGGTCCGGCCGATGGTGGTCCACATCTCCTCGTCGTCGTCGGCCGCGTCGAGTTCCAGTCCCTTTCGGGAAGGCGATCCCTTCGGCGATTTCTGGCGGCGCTTCTTCGGCGAGCGCTTCCCGCAGAACCCGACCCCGGGCCCGTCCCGGAGCGTGGGTTCCGGGTTCATCGTGGATCCCAAGGGATATATCCTCACCAACGACCACGTGGTCGAGGAGGGCCAGGACCTCACGGTGAAGCTCGCGGACGGATCGGAGCATCGGGCGCGCGTCGCCGGGCGGGACCCCAAGACCGATATCGCGCTGGTCAAGATCGACACCGAACGCACGCTGCAGGTGGCGCGACTGGGGGACTCGGCCTCGCTGGAGGTGGGCGAGTGGGTGCTGGCCATCGGCAATCCCTTCGGTCTCGAGCATACCGTGACTTCGGGGATCGTCAGCGCCAAAGGCCGGCGCATCGGCGCGGGCCCGTACGACAATTTCATCCAGACCGACGCTTCCATCAACCCCGGCAACTCGGGTGGGCCGCTGATTAACCTGCGCGGCGAGGTGGTCGGGGTCAACACCGCGATCTTCAGCCGGGGCGGGGGCAACATCGGCATCGGCTTCGCGATACCCATCAACCTCGTGAAGCAACTGCTGTCCCAGCTCAGGGATGAAGGCAAGGTGACCCGCGGCTGGCTGGGGGTCGTCATCCAGGACGTCAACGCCGAGATGGCCGAGGCGCTGGGCCTGGAGGAAGCCCGTGGAGCCCTGATAACCAACGTGTCGCAAGGGAGCCCGGCCGAGGTCGCCGGCATGCAGGTGGGCGACGTCATCGTGACTTTCGACAGCTCCCCGGTGACGGCTTCCAGCGAGCTTCCGCTGATCGTCGCCCGCACACCCGTGGGCAAGACCGTGGACGTCATGATCCAGCGCGACGGCCGTCCGGTGGCGTTGCGCGTGACCGTCGCGAAGCTGGGTGACGACGAGGTCGTCGTGGCCCTGGAGGACGACAACGACCTGGGCCTCACCGTGAGGGACGCGCAGCGGTTCATGCCCGGCTCACGGAGCCGCCGGGGGGTCGTGGTGACCGAGGTGGAGTCGGGCAGTCCGGCGGAGACGGCCGGCATTCGCGCGGGCGACGTCATCCTGGAGATCGATCGCAAGCGCGTCGACAGCGTGCAGGACTTCAGGCGCGTGGTCGGCGGTCTGGACAAGGGGACCGGCATTCTGTTTCTCGTGCGGCGCGAGGATACGACGCTGTTCCTGGCGTTGCGGGTTCCTCGCTGAAGAACGCCATTCATGAAACGCGGCTTCAAGCGATTCCTCATACGCTTTCTCAAGATCACGGCGGCGCTGTTCGTCGTGCTGGGTCTGGCGGGGGCCGGGCTGGGCGCCTGGTACGTCTCGCACTTGAGCGGCATCGTCAAGGCCAAGTTCGAGGGGCGCAAGTGGGAGTTCCCCTCCAAGATCTACGCCGACAGCAAGATCATCTATCCGGGCATGTACCTGTCCGCGGACGACGTGCGCGACAAGCTGCGCCGCTTGGGCTATCGCATCTCCAAGTCCCGCCCCCGGACCAAGGGCGAGTACCGGATTCTCGGCAAGAATGCCGTCATCGAAGTGTTTCTGCACGATTTCCGCTACCCGTTGCGCGATTTCCGCGGCTTCCCCGTGCGCATTTCCCTCAAGTCCGGCACGATCCATCGCATCCAACGGCTGGACGACAACGAGGTGTTGCCGTCTCTCGAGCTGGAGCCCGAGGTGGTGACCGGCTTCTACGACCGGGTGCGGGAACAGCGGCGGGTGGTGCGCCTGGACGAAGTGCCGGCGCGAGTGCGGAAGACGGTGCTGGCGGTGGAAGACGAGCGTTTCTACTACCATCGGGGGGTGGACCCCGTGGCGGTGATGCGCGCCTTCCTGGCCAACGTGCGCCGCGGCGGCGTGGTGCAGGGGGGCAGCACGCTGACGCAGCAGTTGATGAAGAACTTCTTCCTGGACAGCGAGCGCACCCTTGAGCGCAAGGTGAAGGAAGCGCTGATGGCGCTCATCACCGAGTGGCTGTACAGCAAGGACCAGATTCTGGAGAACTACCTCAACGAGATCTATCTCGGCCAGAACGGCGCTCAGGGCATCTTCGGAATATGGGAGGCGGCGCGGTTCTACTTCGCCAAGGAGCCGGAGCAGCTCACGGTCGGCGAGACCGCCCTGCTGGCGGGGCTGATCCGCGCGCCCAACCGCTACTCTCCCTACCGCAGCGTCGGCGACGCCACGCGCCGGCGCAACGTGATTCTGGCCAAACTGGTGGGCGACGGCATCATCACGCGCCGGGCCTACGAGCACGCACTGCAGGAGGTCTTCGAGAAGCGCGAGCCCGTCCGGCTGACCAACAGCGCGCCCTACTTCACCGACTACGTAAAGAAGGAGCTGGCCGAGCACTACAGCCAGGACACGCTGACCGCCGATGGCCTGCGCATCTTCACGAGTCTCGACCTGCAGCTTCAGGGGGCGGCGGAGAAGGCTCTGTCCCAGGGGCTCGCCAGACTGGAGCAGGACTACCGCCATCTCAGGCAGACGGCCAAGCAGGACGATCTCGAAGGCGCCTTGGTGGTGATCAAGCCGCAGACCGGCGAGATCAAGGCCATGGTGGGCGGGCGCGATTACGGCAAGTCCCAGTTCAACCGGGTGGCCCAGGCCAAGCGGCAACCCGGCTCCGTGTTCAAGCCTTTCGTCTATCTGGCGGCACTCACCCACGGGTCGTCGCAGGGCTCGGGGGCCTATGACAGCACCACGTACGTCGAGGACACGCCGTTCACGTGGAGCTACGGCAACGAGGAGTGGGCGCCGCAGAACTACAACCGCACGTATGAGGGTTGGGTGACCCTGCGCCAGGCCATGGAGAAGTCCCTCAACGCCGCCACCGCGCGCATCGCCCAGGATGTGGGCATCAAGAAGGTGCGCGAGATGGCCTATCGGATGGGCATCCAGAGCCGTCTGCCGCTGTTGCCGTCGTTGTCCCTGGGCGCCGTGGAAGTGACGCCACTGGAGTTGGCCGGCGCCTATTCCGCGATGGCGAACAACGGCGTGCGCACCCATCTCCTCTCCATCAAGAACGTGCTCGACCGTGACGCGGAAGTGTTGGAGAAGCGCAACATAAGGGTGAAGCGCGTCCTCTCGCCGCGGGTGGCCTTCGACATGCACACCATGCTCCGGGGGGTGGTGGAGCGGGGCACCGCCCAGCGCGTGCGCGAGTTGGGATTCACCCGTCCGGCGGCGGGAAAGACCGGCACCACCAACGACTCGCGCGACGCGTGGTTCGCCGGATACACGCCGGACCTGCTGGCGCTGGTTTGGGTCGGTTTCGACCGCCAGTCGGAGCTGGGCCTGTCCGGCTCCCGCGCGGCCCTGCCCATCTGGACGGACTTCATGAAGGACGCCACCAGCCGGTTGCCGGTGACGGATTTCGTCACCCCTCCCGGAACGTCGGCCCGAGGCGCGCATCCGCGCACCGGAACGGTCCCCGGTCCGCGCCGGAACGCGTTCGCGCGGGCGGCGGGCCGGTGAAGGCGGGTCGAGCGGAGCGAACCTGCTCATGATCACGCATTGGCTACACGCGTGCGCCTGGCTGTCGCTCGCCGCCCTGCTGGCGGGTTGCGGCGTCCCGGCGGCGGGCCTTCCGCCGAGCCGGGTGGAGCCGCCACCCGAGCCCGTGACGCCGCGCCCCGGGACCGGTCTTTCCACGGCGCCGGCGGAGCCCGGGTCGGGGAGCAGCCCTTCCACGGCGCCGCCGACAGCCCGCGTCCCACGGCCCGACCTGCCGATGCAGCCGGGCTCGTCGCCCCGGCGGGTGGCGTCCCAGAGCCGCACGGAACGTGCACGGCAACTGCTTCGGTCCGGTCAATACGGCCTGGCCTTGATGGAGTTGGAGAGGAGTCTGTCTCTGGACGGCTCCAACCCGTACGCGCACTACTACATCGCGGTGAGCCATTACCGGTTGCGCAACTTCAAGGCCTCGCTGGACTTCCTGGAGGTGGCCGAGGCCGTGCTGGGATACAACCGTCCCTGGCTCGTGCAGACCCTGGTCCTGCGCGGCGACAACCTGCGGGCCCTGGGACGTTTCAAGCCCGCGCGCGCCGCGTACCGCAGGGCGCTGTCCCTGGATCCCACCAACCCGTCGGCGCATCGCGGGCTCCTGTGGGCGCGGCAGCGCTCCAAGGCGTTGTCATGGTAGGCTGTCGAGATGCACCGCCGGAGACAGTCCGGGACGGGCCACGGGACCGGATACATCCGGGAATTCATGGAGGTTCATCGTGATCGTGCTGGGGGTCGAGACATCGTGTGACGACACGGCGGCGGCCGTGCTCGAGGACGGCAGGGTGGTTCGGGCCAATCTGGTCTCGTCCCAGGATGCGGTGCACGCGCCCTATGGCGGCATCGTCCCGGAGATGGCCTCGCGACAGCACATCCACGCCATTCAGCCCATGGTGGACAAGGCGTTGACCGAGGCAGGCGTCGCGGCCGCCGACCTCGACGGCCTCGCCGTCACCTGCGGCCCCGGGCTGACCGGTTCGCTGCTGGTGGGTCTGTCGTTCGTGAAGGCGTGGTCCTTCCGCTCGGGCATTCCCTACGTGGGGGTCAACCATCTGGAAGCGCATGTGATGTCCATCTTCCTGGAGAGGGAGGTGAGCTTCCCCTATCTCGCGCTGGTGGCGTCCGGAGGGCATACGCTGCTCTACCTCGTGCGCTCCGTCGGCGACTACGAGCATCTGGGCGGGACCCTCGACGACGCCGCCGGCGAAGCCTACGACAAGGTGGCCAACATGATGGGCCTGGGGTTCCCCGGCGGCCGCGTCGTCGACGACCTCGCCAAGCAGGGCGACCCGCGCGCGGTGGCCTTCCCGCGGGCGCGCCTGCGCACCCCCTACGACTTCAGCTTCAGCGGCCTCAAGACCTCCGTGTGGCACTATCTGACGCGCAAGCGGAAGGACGACTGGCGTGACGATATGGCGGACATCGCGGCGAGCTTCCAGGAAGCCGTGGTCGACATGCTGATCGCGCCCACCCTGAGAGCGGTGGCGGACACCGGCATCCGCCGCATCGTGCTGGGCGGCGGCGTGTCGGCCAACAGCCGCCTGCGCGGCAAGATGACCGAGAAGGCCGAGGAAGCCGGCGCCGAGCTGCACTACCCGTCGCTGCGCTTCTGCACCGACAACGGCGCCATGGTGGCCCTGGTGGGCAGCCATCGGCTGGCCGACGGCGACCGCGACGGCCCCCGTCTCAACGCCGACCCGGCCCTGACCCTCTGAGGACGTCTCCATCGCGACGCTGTATCAGGAAGCCAGAGCCGCGTGGCGCGAGCTGGGGTTTACGCCCAGCAAGGCGCGGGGTCAGAATTTCCTCGTACACGAGCGCGTCATCGACGCGATCCTGCGACTTTTACACCTTGGCGAGGATGACCGCATCCTGGAAGTGGGACCCGGCCTCGGTTTCGTCACGCGGCGTCTGGTAGGGGCGGAGCGCCAGGTGTGGGCGGTTGAGGTGGATCCCCTCTTGGTGCGCTGGCTGGGCGAGGGCCCGCTGGCATCGCACGCGGGCTTTCATCTGGTGTGCGACGACGTCCTGGAGGCCGATCTCGACCGCTTGCTGCCCGCCGGCAAGGTCAAGGTCGTGGCGAACCTTCCTTACAGCGTGGCCGCGCCGGTGCTGTTGCGGCTGTTCGAGGAAGGGCGGCATTTCTCCCTCCTTGTGGTCATGTTGCAGAAGGAAGTGGCTCGCCGGCTGACGGCCGCGCCCGGCGCACCGTCGTACGGCGCGCTTTCGGTCTGGTCTCGGCTTTACGGCCGCGTGACCGAAAAGGTGCCGGTGGCGCCCGAGGCGTTCACGCCCAGGCCCAAGGTCGATTCCACGCTGCTGCGAATCGAACTGCTCGACCCGCCGGCGCTTCCCGCCGAAGAGATACCAGGGTTGCGCGCGGTGGTGCGGGCCGGTTTCGGCCAAAGGCGGAAGATGCTCGGCAATGCCTTGGCCGGTCTGCTCGGCGGCGCGGGCGACTCGGTCTTCGAGAAGGCAGCCGTCGATCCGCGCCGCCGCGCCGAAACCCTGGACCTGCACGAGTTCGGTCGGCTCGCCCGAGCCCTCGGGGACGCGCGGGAGGCGAGGCGTTGAGACGGGTGGCGGTGGAAAGCCGGCAACCCGCCGGGGTGGCGGTCCGGGCCGGCGAGGTGGTTGGCGGGCGCGCGGCGAGGAGCAGGGGAGATGCCTGAGCTGCCCGAGGTGGAAACCGTCTGCCGCACTCTGAACGAGCGGCTCAACGGCGTGCGCATTCTGGAGGTCCGCGTCATCGAGGACCGCCTGCGGCGGCCGGTGGCCGCGGATTTCGCCTCCCGCCTGGAAGGCCGGACGGTGCAGGCCGTGAACCGGCGCGGCAAGTACATCCTGGCGGCGCTGGACGGCGGCTGGACGTGGGTTTCACACCTGGGGATGTCCGGCAAGCTGGTGTTCCGGCCGCGCGGTGCGTCCCTGGAGAAGCACGATCACATCGTCTTCGGACTGAGCGACGGGGGCGAGCTGCGCTACCACGACCCGCGCCGCTTCGGCATGTGCGTGGTCCTGCCGGAAGGGGAAGTCGCGGCGTGGCCGCCCTTGGCGGACCTCGGAATCGATCCCCTGGACCGGGGTTTCACGGCCGGCTACCTCTACCCGTTGCTGCACCGCTCGCGCCGCAGCATCCGCGACCTGTTGCTGGACCAGCGCATCGTTTGCGGCCTCGGCAACATCTACATCAACGAAGTGCTTCACCGTACGCGGGTACGCCCCACCCGCAGGGGACACCGGGTCTCGCGCGCGCTCACCCGGGAACTGGCGGATGCCATTCCCGCGCTACTGCGCGAAGCCATCCGCTGGCGCGGCAGTTCGGTGTCGGACTACCGTGACGGCAACGACCAGCGCGGCGGCTTCCAATGGCGCCTGCAAGTCTACGACCGCAAGGGCGCCCCCTGCCGGACCTGCGCGACGCCCATCAAGCGCATCGGCCTGGGCAACCGTGGGGTGTTCTACTGCCCGGTGTGCCAACGGTAGGGCGCCGCCCTCATCCCACCACCTTGTAGTCGCCGCCCAGATAGCTCCGGCACAGCTCGGTGTAGGTGGAAGAGCCCATCTTGATCCAGTTCAGCGCCTCGCCGCTGATCTCCTTCTTGACTTTGGCCGGGGTGCCGGCCGCCAGACAGCGCGCGGGAATGCGGGTGTGCGGCACCACCACGCTGCCGGCGGCGATGAGGGACTCCTCGCCGATCTCGGTGTCCTCGAGCAACGTCGCGTTCATGCCGATGATGGCCGAGCGCCGGATGGTGGCCCCCTCCATGATGGCGGCGTGCCCCACGGTCACGTCCTCGTCGATGATCACGGCGCCCTCGCCGGAATGGATCACGCAGTTGTCCTGGATGCTGGTCCTGGGGCCGATGACGATGGGGTTCTGGTTCTCGTCGGAGCGGAGCACGGCGCCGAACCAGATGCTGGCTCCGGCCTCCACCGTGACATCGCCGATGAGCACGGCCGTGGGAGCGATGAACGCCTCCGGCGAAACCCTGGGGCGCTGCCCCTTGTACTGGATGAGCATGAATATCTCCTTAGCCCAAGTTTAACATAGGTAAATGAAAGTCATTATAATTCGGGGGGTTAGCGGGTCGATTTTTTTCTTCTGGCACTACATTCTGGTGTCTTAACGATAATACTGAGAGTTCAGACGGTCAACTTTTTG
>Ga0209022_1000143_pt1 | contig 94325 bp, 90 predicted proteins | sample PinacodermPK_FD_187300 | JGI IMG/M metagenome (GOLD analysis project Ga0209022, IMG submission 187300) | Host-associated microbial community of the marine sponge Aplysina aerophoba from Gulf of Piran - sponge pinacoderm, lysed by proteinase... | ecosystem: Host-associated > Porifera > Sponge >... | reverse complement strand
TTGTTCATGTCAGAAGGATGAAGAATCCCAATGAAATCAAGGGGAATTATTCACGAAGGCAAAGGTGGGTACATCTCTGAAACCGAGATGCCTGAAAGACATCCATCAATTGAATTGTTACATTGAAGCATTAGACATTGCATCGCAAGGAACTGTTGGAGATGGAAGTGTCACGCTAATTGGAAAACATCTATAAAGAGGGAGTTTACTCCGCTCATGAACACAAGTGGACTAGAGTGCTTAAACGGAACTTCACAATGAATTCTATCTTTCATTCTCGCTCCAACCCCTGTAACGTATCCCTTTTTCCGTGCCAAGTTAGATATGATGCGGTCATAATGTCGCCATGGAATGGACTGACTCAATTCTCTCAGCGTTGATGTCATCCCAAACCGCATCTACTTGTACACAAGAGCACCTCTATTTAATCCGAAAACCAGGATTAAATAGAGGTGCCCATCAGGGCTATCACATTTAAAATTTTACAATGGTTTTGCTAGCTGACGAACTCTATATTTTCAACATTTATAGCCAGTAAAGGAAAGAAAAATCCTTTAATCTCCTTCTGGAAATAATCTGTGAGAGTAAATTACGTGAAATGTGATAGAATGTTATTTCAAATGCGATAGCCCTGGCCAATGAGTCGACTTTGTACAAGTTCTCGCTCTTTCGGAGAATTGCGGAGAATAAACAGGGCCAAAGCAGATTTAAACAAAATTATTGCAATGGTGGCTAAGTGAGTAAAGTTATAAGATGAATTAGTATTGTTGTCGTTCGTATAGATTCCCATTTGAATTAATGGAACTGGACTTAACTATTCAAATCACTTGAATGTCTACAGTGAAATACCAATCAAAAAGACGTATCGGTCTACTCGGAGGTTCATTCAATCCGCCTCATGCAGGACATATTTACATTTCCAAGCTGGCTTTAAAGCGAATGTTACTTGATGAGATATGGTGGATGATTAGCCCGGGTAACCCACTTAAAAAGCTCAAACCGACTTCATTTAGGCATAGAAAGGAGATTGCAGAGAGCTTGATTCAGGACTCGCGTATCGTCATTTCGGATTTTGAATTCAAAACGAATACTCATATTACCAGCGCTACAATTACCAAACTGAAGCAAGCTTATCCGCGGCTTGATTTTTTTTGGCTGATGGGAGCAGATAATCTGATTGAATTTCACAAATGGGAACAATGGCAAACAATATTCCATACTGTTCCAATCGTCGTGTTTAGTCGCGACTGTTATGATCTAAAGGGAATTACGTCCAAAGCCTCAAGAATTTATGCCCCCGCATTCAGGCCAATATGGCGTTTTCCAAAAAAATATTATCCATCCCCACCTCTATGGACTTTTGTTAAATCATCAACATTAAGGATTTCCTCCACTCAAATCAGGGAAGAACAGCAAAATGACCCTATTCGTACCTGATGGACAAAATACTGGGGCATTATTGGAACTCAAGAAAGTGCAATTAGATGAAAGCGTCGACCCAAAAATTTATTAATTTACTGTAGGTTTTGAAACAACTGATGACTAATCGACCCACTGCAGAGCTGAACAAGCTGAAAGCTTGGCCTTTTATTGAAGCGAAAAGCTTGCTGAAGCGGCTCAATAACGAAACTCCAAAAAAAGGATTTGTGGCCTTCGAAACAGGCTATGGACCTTCGGGGTTGCCTCATATTGGAACGTTTGGAGAGGTTGCACGCACCAGTATGGTGAAGAGGGCTTTTGAGTACTTAAGCGACATACCTACTCGGCTGATTTGTTTCTCCGATGATATGGACGGACTTCGAAAGGTGCCCCAAAATGTTCCTAACCGAGAATTGCTTGGTGAAGATTTAGGCCTGCCCCTTACTCAAGTTCGGGATCCTTTTGGTCAATTTAAAAGTTTTGGACATCATAATAACAACCGACTGAAGGGCTTCCTTGACCAATTTGGTTTTGACTATGAATTTCTATCGGCGACTGAATACTACCAGTCAGGGAAATTTGATGAGATGCTAATGATGGCATTAGAACGTTATGACCAGATCCTTGAGGTAATTCTTCCATCGTTAGGAGGAATTACAAAGGGGAGAGAAAAGAACTATTCGCCATTTTTACCGATTAGTCCCAAATCAGGTAGGGTACTAGAGGCTCTTCTTATTGAACGCAACCCGTCCAAAGGCACAATTGTTTATCAAGAGCCGGACGGAGAAAAGATTGAAATTCCCGTGACCGGAGGTCATACCAAATTGCAATGGAAACCTGATTGGGCAATGCGTTGGGCTAATCTTGATATTGACTACGAAATGTATGGTAAGGATTTGATCCCCTCAGCTGAGTTAGCTCGTAAATTGTGCCGGGTATTTGGAAAAAAACCACCAACGGAGATGTTCTATGAACTCTTTTTAGATGAAAATGGCCAAAAAATATCTAAGTCAAAAGGTGGAAGTAGTATTTCGATTGAAGAATGGCTGAATTATTCTTCACAAGATTCGCTCAGTCTGTTTATGTACCAAAAACCAAAGACAGCCAAAAAACTTAGCCATGAGGCGATTCCGAGAACTACCGATGAGTTACAAAAACATATTTCAGACTATGCCCGCCAAAACCAATTTGAACAACTCAATAATCCTGTATGGCATGTTTATGAAGGAAATATACCGAGCAAGGGAGCTGGTTCGGTCGCATATTCTATGATTTTGAATTTAGTTGGTGCCTCTGGAACTCTTGACGAGAAAGTAGTGAGAGGATTCGTTGCAAAGTACTCATTGAATACGAAAATTAAAGATAACCAAGATACAAATCAAATGATCACTGGAGCAATCAACTATTTTAAAGAGCATGTTGAGCCCTCGCGTTCATTCAGACCGGCCAATCCAAAAGAAAGAAGGGCTCTATTAGAATTACAAATGGAACTCGAAAATTGGGTTGATGAAACTCATCCTGAAGAATTACAAAGGCTTGTATACAGCATTGGCAAGAAACACGAATTCGATCCTTTAAGAGCTTGGTTTCAAGGTCTTTACGAAACTCTATTTGGGACATCACAGGGACCCCGCTTTGGTAGCTTTATTGCACTGTTCGGTACGAAAGAGACGGCTCGCTTGATTGAGCAGAGACTGTCTGAAAACATTGAGTTTCACTAGGGAATTTAACAATCAAGGGAACAGAATTCCCAATTTTTCTTATTTCGGGGCAATGGATAGACCAATACCAATGCTCTAATCAAAGTTACCTTTTGATAACTTATTGACCGGTATTGATACTAATCTTTCAAATATAGAGCACAATCGGTTATTGCGCCCTCAACAACCCAACAATGACCCTTTTATGAACCCCTCAGTTTGCGCGTACCTGGCTTACCTGCTTTTGATCGGCCGCGGGATTTGACAGCTTCCTCAACAAGGGATTCAACTTTGCTTTGTCGCGCTAAGGGATCGTCGGCAATGGTTAATTCAACGATCTCAAGTCTTTTGATTTCATCTCGGATTCGCGCTGCTTCCTCGAACTCAAGATTTTCGGATGCTTTATACATTTTGTCCCTTAATCCATCAAGATGGGCAATGAGGTTGTTTCCTAAAACCTTATTGTCGACTTCAGCTGTTACCCGACCTAGATCTGTATCTCCCGCATAAACTCCTGCAAAAGCATCATTAATATTCTTTGTAATCGTTTTTGCTTTAATTCCGTGCTTTGTGTTATAAGCCTTTTGCTTTTCGCGCCGGCGGTTGGTTTCCTGGATGGCAGCGGCCATAGACTTGGTTGTTCGGTCCGCAAACATGATGACCTTGCCATCGGCATTTCTTGAAGCACGGCCAATGGTTTGAATCAATGATCTTTCGGAGCGCAGGAATCCTTCCTTGTCTGCATCAAGAATGGCGACCAATCCACATTCAGGTATATCAAGGCCTTCTCGAAGGAGGTTAATTCCAACCAAAACATTAAAGGCACCCAACCGTAAATCACGTATTATTTCTATCCGTTCTAAGGTTTCTACATCTGAATGAAGATATCTGACCTTAATACCTTGCTCATAGAGGTACTCTGTGAGGTCTTCGGCCATCCGCTTGGTTAGGGTTGTTACTAAAGTTCGGTAACCATTTTGTGTTACTTTTTTGATTTCATCCAAAAGCTTATCAACTTGGTGCTTTACAGGTTGGATAATGATCTCTGGATCAAGAAGTCCTGTAGGGCGGACAATTTGTTCAACAATTTTACCATCAGTATGCTCAAGTTCCCAATTCCCTGGTGTGGCCGAAACAAATATTGTTTGAGGGCGGTAGTAATTCCACTCCTCAAACTTTAATGGGCGATTGTCCATACACGAGGGTAACCTGAATCCGTGCTCAGAGAGGGTTGATTTACGCCGATAGTCACCTTTATACATGCCTCCTAGTTGAGGAACAGTCACATGGGATTCATCAATGAACATGATGGCATGATCGGGGATATATTCCAAAAGGGTAGGAGGCGGCTCTCCAGATTGTCGGCCTGTCAGATAGCGCGAGTAATTTTCGATGCTTTTACAAGTGCCTGTTGCCAAGAGCATTTCCAAATCAAAATTAGTCTTTTGTTCAAGCCGCTGAGCTTCTAATAAACGATTTTGTTCTTTGAATTCCAGTAAACGATTTTGTAATTCAACTTTAATGTTATCAATGGCCTGAAGAACCGTCGGTCGTGGTGTCACATGGTGTGAGTTGGCGTATACCCTGATTTGTTCAAGATTATCAAACAACTCACCCGTTAGGGGATCATATTCTTGAATTGATTCAACGTCATCACCAAAAAAAGAAACGCGCCACGCCCGATCTTCGTAATGAGAGGGCCAGATTTCTAATATATCTCCACGCAGGCGAAAGCATCCTCTTTGAAAGAATGCATCATTACGGGTATACTGAAGTTCAACAAGAATTCGCATGATCTCGCGCTGGTCATAATTTTGCATTGAAATTATATCCAAAGACATGTCGCTGTAGCTCTCAAATGACCCAATTCCATAGATACAGGAAACTGAGGCGACGATAACAACATCATCTTTCTCTAAGAGTGATCGAGTTGCAGCATGTCGCATTCGATCGATATGTTCGTTGATCTGCGATTCCTTATCAATGTAGGTGTCGGTCCTTGGGACATAGGCCTCAGGCTGATAGTAATCGTAATAGCTGACAAAGTATTCAACGGCATTTTCAGGAAAGAAAGACTTGAACTCGCCATAAAGTTGTGCGGCAAGGGTTTTATTTGGTGCCAATACTATTGCGGGGCGTTGCAAGGTTTCAATGACTTTAACCATGGTAAATGTTTTACCGGTGCCTGTAGCTCCAAGCAGGACTTGATTACGCAAACCGTCTTGAAGTTGCTTTGTTAATTCACGAATGGCATTGGGTTGATCCCCAGCAGGAACAAAATCAGAATGAAGTATGAAGGGTTTTCCACCTTCAAGTTTGGATCTTTTAGGGGTATACTTTATTGGTAGACTGAGTGACTCAACTGCCATTATTAACCTAACTTAAAAAATTAATTGCATTTATCTTCACGGTATAATTTAGGATTTTACAGCAAATTGAAACTCTTGGAAGACTAAGTAATAACTTAAATAGTGGCAAGGAATACGAATGCATTCTTTGTCCCAATAACTCGAAGCCTTTGAACGGCTTGATTATAATTTCAGAGTACATAATATACTTCTCATATACAATGTAAGCATATAAACATTGGTTAATTTGAAATAAATAAATGAAAGCCCGAATTTACAAACCGTCTAGGTCGGCCATGCAGTCTGGAATGGCGACAACCAACAAGTGGGTTTTAGATTTTGTCCCAAGTTCGAAACGTAAACTTGATGCCTTGATGGGCTGGACCAGTTCAGCAGATACACAATCGCAGGTAAGAATCACCTTTGAAACTCAGGAGGAAGCAGTTAGGTTTGCTCAAGCAAGAGGGTTGGATTATATTGTTCAGGAACCAAAAAAAAGAAAGCCAATAATGAGGCAAAGAGGTTATGCAGAAAATTTTGCCTATGAGCGTAAAGCACCGTGGACGCACTAAATGTTGGAAAATCTTCCTACGGTAAAGATATAGAAATTTTTCGCTTGACCTTGAATTTTTTTGTGAGTGATGCTTTATTGACATACTGCGGCCCCTTAGCTCAACTGGATAGAGTGGCTGACTTCGAATCAGTAGGTTAGGGGTTCGAGTCCTCTAGGGGCCGCCAAAAATCTTGTTTTCGTTAGTTGAATAACATCTCAGTCGGTTAGGCCCCTTAGCTCAACAGGATAGAGCGACAGACTTCTAATCTGTAGGTTCGAGGTTCGAGTCCTCGAGGGGTCGCCACGAATAGTCCATCGAAAAAGTTAAAAATTAATTCAAAGAGGTTCAAAATGGAAATGTTAGAGGTTAACGGTGTTGCAATTCATACGCACGAAATCGGTCCTTCTGATGGTCCTACTCTATTTTTTGCCAATTCATTGGGAACCGATTTTAGAATTTGGCAAAAGTTTATTCCCTATATCCCTAATTCATACAAGGCTATTTTTTATGATAAAAGGGGACATGGATTGAGCGAGGTTGCACCAGGTTCGGTCAGCATTAGTGATCTCGCATCAGATATCGTTCGCATAGCTGACGCCAAATCAGTTGATACTTTTTGTATCATTGGCGTTTCTATCGGGGGGCAAATTGGACTTGAAGTTGCATCCCAATATCCTGATCGAATTGGTGCTTTAGTGTTTTCTAATTCGGCGCCCAAAATCCGTGATGAAGAGTTTTGGGATACCCGCATTCAATCTATTTCTCAGACAGGAATATTACCGGCAGCAGACAGAATTCTGGAAATGTGGTTTTCGGAGGATTTCCGTAACAGCTGCCCGATTGAACTCAAAGGTTGGAAGGCTATGCTATCACGAATCCCAATGGATGGCTATCTTGCATGTTGCGAGGCATTAAAGCTTGGTGATTTGCGATCACACGCTTCCCAAATTGAACATGAGACCCTTGTTATCGCCGGCACAGAGGATGGTTCTACACCACCAGAACTTGTTAAAGAGGGGTATAAGCAATTTAAGAATGCGCAATTTAAGGTGATTCACGGATCAGGTCATTTGCCGCCCATAGAAAAGCCCAAAGAATTTGCACAATTGATATTTCCATTTATTGAAAGCACGAAGTGGTACAATAATTTGTGAAATCCCTTTCAAGTGGCGTGATTAAAAAATTTTGGTAGTTTATTACTGTCAATAGTATAATTTCCATTGACCCGCGATTGTCTTCATCGTTGCCAAGCCCACTTTAAAGCCAAAGAATTGACCCATGGAGCCCCTTTCTGTTTAGTGATACAATGACATGCCATGCTTCCCACTTGACGAAATTTTATTGATATCTGTAGTGGGCGTAGCAAATGCACTCCCGCTCATACACCGATTAGGCAGAAATGAGCTAGCTAATTCAGCAGGTAACGAGTGCAAGCCTTTGTAACCCTTTGGAATTAAGTTGCCTGAAGGTTCAGCATTAGAGTACAAGCGGCTATCATGTGATAGGAGATATTGACCTTGGGCTACCGGTCTTGAAGCGGCCTGTCGCGCCATCAGGCGGCAACAAAGATATAGTATTGCGTGGTCGGCCAACTTTGAAATATGCAGTCAGTATTACAGTCATACAGCCGCCGGCGATGTAACTCGCCAAAGGATGGGTTTAAGTTAGGGCAAGAGCAATTGCTCAGATTTATGGGATTGTATGCCACAAATACTGTACTTAATTTGCACTCATACTCACTTAGGATTTTTCTCAACTAAGTTATTCAAAGAGTGCACTCCAAAAGGAATAGTTCATGGTTTCGTGAAAATATATAACAACACAAATTAAATGTTAGTATAAGGGAACTGATGCGATAATACTTGGGAATTAATGTAGCAGAATTTATACATTAAGTTTCCTATAATTTAAATTTCATAGTATCACTAATCTTAATAAAAGGTGTCTTTGAGACATCTGAATTGAGCTAAGGATTAAATTGGTTGAAAAATAAGCTCTCCCTGATCTTTGTTCTCACAACAGTAGCGATTGACTCAATTGGAATAGGCATCATTATTCCAGTTATGCCTGATCTTATTCGGGAAGTCAGTGGTGGTTCGCTTGCTGATGCGGCCGTCTGGGCAGGAGTTTTAACAGCCTCCTACTCGTTTATGCAATTTCTGTGCAGTCCGACTGTGGGAAGTTTATCAGATCGCTTTGGTCGAAGGCCTGTCCTTTTGATTTCGCTCTTATTCATGAGTATTGACTATCTAATAATGGGCATTGCCCATACGGTGTTTCTCCTTCTTTTAGGGCGAATTTTAGGTGGGATTACGGCCTCCACGCCTGCTACAGTTGGGGCCTACATTGCTGATATTTCTCAGCCTGAAGAAAAAGCCAAAAACTTTGGATTAATTGGAGCAGCATTTGGCGTTGGCTTTGTACTCGGCCCGCTACTTGGTGCCGTTTTTGCTGAATTTGGAACGCGAGCTCCATTTTTTGCCGCTGCCTTTATCGCCTTTATTAACCTATTATTTGGTTATTTTGTACTCCCAGAAACGGTCACCGATAAGATTAGGCGTAAATTTGAATGGAAACGAGCTAATCCTGTCGGCGGATTATTGTATCTCGCACAATTGCCTAATCTCAAACTCCTAATAATAATCTATTTCATTTTCCAATTAGCCTTTACGGTATACCCTGTTCTTTTCTCATTTTTTACTGTTGAACGTTTTGGATGGGATCCTAAACTGATTGGAATTTCATTAGCAGGTTATGGGATTCTCATTGCCATAGTGCAAGGTGGGTTAATTCGAATCGTACTGAATTATCTAACAGAACGACAAACAATGTTGGTTGGATTTATTTTTGAAATAATTGGCTTTATTGGATATGGGTTTATTGACAAAACATGGATGGTGTTTGCGTTAATGCCCATTGGTTCATTAGGGTCATTGGCTATTCCGGCACACCAAGGACTTATGTCACGTATGGTGGGTGTTGACCAGCAAGGTGAACTCCAAGGGATTTTGACAAGTTTGACTTCTTTGGTTTACATCATATCGCCACTGGTGATGACGGGATTGTTTTATGTTTTTATAAATCCAGATTTTCCGATTTATTTACCAGGAGCACCATTTTTATTTTCGGCATTAATAGGAATAGTTTGTTTTATTCTAGTGTACAGGCTTAAGGAAACTCTTTATCGACAAAGCGGTCGCAAAAACTTAAGGGCCTAAACCAATATTTTGATTTGATCTCGAAGGGTTTATGAGTAACTAAATAAATGGAATGTCGAGATCTAAGCTGTGGAAAAAATCCAATCAAATTAAATTATTTAGCTTTGAAAATCGTATCAAACTGTTCTTGTGCCAATTGCTTATGTTTAGGTTTGATATGAGTCAAAACGAGTGTCATGGCAATGGCAAGGGCACCTAAATCATCGGAAAAACCGATTGCCGGTGCCATGTCTGGTATTGAGTCAAATGGAAAAATAAAATACCCAAGTGAACCTAAAATGACTGCCTTTGCCTGAGCTGGTGTTTGCTCATCCAACATGCAGTAATACAATACTAAAACTTTTTTGATTACTTCCGAACCAGCGCGAAGGGCAACATTACTAATCTTGTCCCATAATGTTTTTTCGCTATACTGATTCTGATAGTATTCTTGGGTTAGTGGTTCCGAATTCTTGTCATCGCCTTGATGTTGATCAGCCATACTTTCTCCCAAATTTAATTTTCACGAAAGAAACTAAAGTATAAATTTGTATTGAATTTAATGGCTTCAAGTACTTGGAGTGTAATTTTGGGAGTTATATGTTTGAGAAAAGCTCCACCTACTAGGTTTGACGCTTTAAGGTTTTACTCCGATTTATTGGTGTTGGTGATTTGAAGACAGCACAAAACGGCTTATTTGCGGGTCTGTCCTCAAGTTCAGATTGTGCTGCTACCCAGCTGACATCATCAGTTTTGATCAAAGGCATGTTTGACCAATCGCTATTTATGGGATAACGACACTTAACCCAATCCCTTGAATTGATTATTTGCTTTTCGTCACTATCACTGTCCTATTTCGTTTTGCTTTCAACCGCAAATTAATTCTGTGCTCCATCCAATGATTAGCGATAAATTCCTGATAAAAATTCCTAAAGCAATGTTCTTGGGTTTTAGTGCGGATATACTCAAAACATCAATTTATTTGAGTGCGAGCGAATTATTTAGAATAATACAGGAAAAAAAGGAAAGTTTAGTCTGGAGTTTCCAGAATGGGGATTGAATACAACTATGCCAAAAATGTAACAATCAAAAAATTCTGTGTATAAGTATGGATTGATTTATCGCGCCTCTAGTAACTGAAGTAAAGTTGGATACGCTTATCAACAAGAAGCCGCCTCCTAGACTCTATGAATCCAGATTAATCAAAAGTTCGTTAAAACCATGAAAATGATACCGGTCAGCATAATGAGGTTCTTTAATCAATCGCAACTTGGGAAATCGTTGAAAAAGTACTTGCAGTCCGATTCCAATCTCAAGTCTTGCTAAAGGTGCACCAACACAAAAGTGTGCGCCAGCACCTAAAGAAACATTCCCCGGTCTAAGTAACGTTGGGTCAAATACATCAGGCTTTTGAAAGACTGCAGAATCTCGATTGGCAGCCGCAAGAAGCAAGTTGGCTTTTTGATTTCGTTTGAATTGATAATCAAATATTTGCATATCTTCTTTGGCATACCGCTCAAAAATATGCAATGGAGGGTCGAATCTTAAAATCTCCTCAACAAGGAGATTAAGATTTTTCTTGTTGTATATAATTGTTTGGGTATTGTTGTACTTTGCTAATAAACTAATGCCATTACCTAAAGCAAAAGTTGTAGCTTCATGACCAGCATTGAGCAGTAGAATTGTGGTAGATATGATTTCGCTCATTGAAAGTTTTTTGCCATCGATTTCTGCCTTGACCAAGCGTGAGAGTAGGTCATCTGATGGGTGCTTAATTTTATGCTTAATTTCTGCCTTGATAAATTCGCTAAATGCCAAAGCAGCTTGACCAGCAATGATTTCTTTATCGCGATTCCGATTAGCCTGATACATTGCAACCATTTTGTGCGACCAATCCAATAATTGGTCCGACATCCCACTATCAACACCAAGTAGCTTAGTGATCACTAATACCGGTAACTTTTCGGAATAATGAGTTTGAATATCAATACAACTTGTCTCAAGGTCATCTATGAGCTCATGAGATAAGCGAAGAATATAGGGTTCCAGATTACTAATACTTCGGCTTGTGAATGCTTTGGCAATCAGTTTTCTGAGTTGAGTATGGCGGGGTGGGTCAATCTCAAGAAGCGAATTTTTCTCAACTTCAATAAAGGGAAGTAAATGGTCGCTTTTGGGACATCTTTGCTCGGCTGGTACTTCTCGCCCCCAATGCCGATTTCTTAAAAAATAATTAACGGCAGGGTATGAAATAGCAAAAATGCAGTCATAATCTTCCCAAAAAACGAGATCTTTTCCAGCTCTGAGGGTTTCATAAAACGAGTAGGGATTTTGGACAAAGTCTTGCTCAAGAGGAGACTGTGAGAATCTAAGCATCAACGAAATCAACTATATACAGCGTCCGCCATCAACTTCTAAAATGACACCCGTAATAAAATTAGCCTGCTCAGAGACCAGATAAAGTGCTGCTTCCGCTACATCAGTGGCTTCACAATATCGCCCAAGAGGTATTGTTTGCAAAAATCTTTCTCTATTTTCAGGTGTATTTGGAACTCCCATAAAAGTTTCGGTTAAAGCGGTATTGCCAATGACAGGCGCGATACCACATACCCGAATATTATCAGGTGCAAGCTCCACACCTAGCGATTTGGTTAAGGTGTTTACTGCACCTTTGGTTGAGTTGTACCAAGTCAGGCCAGGCCGAGGTCGCGATCCTGCTGTTGAACTGATGTTTAGCATAACTCCACCGCCAAGTTGACGCCAGTGGGGTACAATTGCGTGAGTTAAATTAAAAATCGAAAACACATTGATTGCATAGACTTTTCGTAAAGTATTTTGGTCCACATCAAGCAGAGGTTGGTTGGGATGACTCCAACCAGCATTATTAACAAGGATGTTTATTTCTAGGTCTTGATCCAAGAGAGTATTAACTCCTTGACTGACTGACTCAAAGTCACTCACATCAATAGTTGAAGTGAAGATTCGACACTCCGAATTGATCTCCTGAATCTGTCGGGAAGTCTCGTTCATCCCTTCTGAGTCAAGGTCAAACATGATGATGTCAGAGCCTTCTTCAGCAAAACGCAAAGCCATACCCTTGCCAAAGCCAGATGCCGCACCTGTAATCAACGAGGTTTTACCAACTAATTTACCCATTCTATATTCCTAGCCAATATATTGAACAACAGTTTTGATTTGAGAGAATTCAAGAAGAGCTGCAAGCCCCTTTTCTCGCCCATGACCACTTTTTTTGGTACCTCCAAAGGGAAGTTCAACGCCTCCACCTGCACCATAGCAATTAATGAATACTTGCCCACAACGCAACTGTATCGCCATTCGAATCTGTCGGCTACCATCGCGAGTCCAGACACCTGATACCAAACCGTAGCGAGTTCCATTCGCTAATCTAATAGCCTCATCTTCATCATTAAATTCTAGTACAACGAGGACGGGTCCAAAAATTTCTTCTTGGGAAAGTTGGTGATTTGGTTCCAATGGGCCAATGAGTGTAGGTGGATAAAAAAAGCCCGATGGCGATGCCTGAGAATCAATTGTTCCTTGGGCAAGGATGAATTCAGGAGGTACATGAGCCAAATAAGCTTCAACTCTTTCCTTTTGCTTGGCGGATATCAAAGGACCTAAATCACAATCTTGGTCATGGGAGCCGGCAATTAGGGTTTTAAAATTGTCCTTAAGTTTGTCAATAACCGTGTCAAAAATGCCCTTCTGTATGAGCACTCGTGAACCAGCAGAACAGGTTTGACCAGAATTTTGTATGATGGCCCGAGTGATAATAGGAATGGCGGCATCAAGATCAGCATCTGTGAAAATAATTTGCGGAGATTTACCTCCCAGTTCCAATGTACAGGCGATATGATTTTGTGCGGTTAAGGATTGAACATGGGCGCCAACCTCGGGTGATCCAGTAAACGATAAAAAGTCTATTTCGGGATGTGAAGCTAAGGCACTGCCTGCGTCTGGCCCTAAACCACAGACAAGATTTATTACTCCCGCAGGGAAGCCGACTTCTTCAGCAATTTTGGTCATGACCAGAGGAGTAAGACAGGCATCTTCTGCGGGTTTGAGAACAACGGTGTTGCCCATAGCTAAAGCAGGTGCAAGCGTTCTCCCAAACATCTGTGCAGGGTAATTCCAAGGAATAATATGCCCTGTCACTCCTAAGGGTTCTCGCAGTAGCATGACTTGATAGTCATTGAGGTAGGGCAGGGTTTCTCCGCCTATTTTATCAGCTGCTCCTCCATAAAACTCAAAATAACGAGCCGCGGAAATGATATCGTTTCGAGCTTGACTGAGTGGCTTTCCCGTATCCATAGATTCTAGTGCTGATAGAGTTTCAACACGGTTATTAATTTCTTTCCCTAGAAGGCTCAACAAACGACCACGGTCCGTGGCCGTCATTCGTGTCCATACGTGGGAATCAAAGCAATTTCTTGCTGCTTTGACAGCGGCATCAATATCTTCGGCAGAAGAAGCAGGAATGGTGGCGATGGGCTGAGCATTCGATGGGCAGTAACACGTAATACTTTGACTGTTTAGAGCTGGTCTCCAAACACCATTAATGTAGTTTAAATATGATTGTTGCATAAAATAAAGTATGTATGATTATTTTGATTTTAATGACAATGATCATCACTGCAATTAACAATTGCGACTTGGTGTAGAGTATTCTGTTTAATTTCAAAGAGTCAACTTGGTGAATTTAATCAGCGTTCAGATTTCTTTTACATAGGGTTCACCGCCAGCCTTTGGTGGAATTGCCTTACCCACAAAGCCAGCTAGGATTATGACCGTTAGAATGTAAGGAAGAGCTTGCATTAATTGTACAGGGACAGTTCCGACACCTTCAATGGTGATGTTCTGATAACGAATTGCAATTGCTTCAAGTAATCCAAAAAGCAAACAGGCAAATAGAGCATATCCAGGCCGCCATTTGGCAAAAATGAGAGCTGCTAGGGCAATATATCCTTTTCCAGCCGTCATATCTTTGATAAAACCAGCCGCCATACCGGTTGAAAGATAAGCACCGGCAAGGCCACACAATAATCCACAAATTAAAACCGCCTTATAGCGTAGTAATGCAACCGAAATGCCACCTGTATCAACAGCTTCAGGGTTCTCACCAACTGCCCTTAAACGGAGACCAAATCGAGTTTTAAACAAGATCCACCAAGTAATCGGTACAGAAAGTAAAGCGAGGTAAACCAACAATGTATGCCCCGAAATCAATTCACTGTAAATCAAACCTATAATCGGTATATCAACCAGAGCTGATGCAAATGGAAATTCCAAACCCAAAAAACGTCCATCTCCTGATAAAGAGGGAGTTCGACCGCCTAACTTGAACCAGCTCTGGCCAATCAATGCCGTCATTCCCGAGGCAAGAAAGTTGATAGCGACTCCCGAAATCAATTGATTCCCGCGAAAGGTGATTGATGCCATTCCATGAATTCCTGCGAGAGTCATTGATGCCGTGAGCCCAGCCATTAAACCAAGCCAAACGGAACCCGTTGAGGCCGCAACGGCGGCAGAAAAGAAGGCTGAGGCAAGCATTTTGCCTTCAAGACCAATATCAAAAATCCCAGCTCGTTCTGAAAACAATCCTGCGAGACAAGCAAACAGTAACGGCGCCGACAGGCGGAGCATCGAATCCAGGATTTGAATGAGAGTTGTAAAGTCCATCATGATTGCTTTATGCGAAGCTTAAGAAAAAGTCGCTCAACAGGAAAACGAACTAGGTTTTCTAGGGCACCGGTAAAGAGTATGACGAGTGCTTGAATAACCACAATCATCTCTCGAGATACGGCGGGCATCTCAAATTCCAATTCGGCACCTCCTTGATAAAGAACACCAAATAATACTGCTGCTAAGAAAACTCCTACAGGGTGTGAACGCCCCATCAAAGCCACTGCAATACCAACAAAACCGGCCCCTTGCACGGAGTCAATTAATAACCTTTCGGCCTCGCCCATTACCGAGTTGATACCCATCATTCCAGCGAGAGCACCTGATACCAGCATTGTCGTCATAATGATTCTAAAGGGCGAAATTCCGGCATACACTGCTGCAGGTTCACTCCAGCCAAAAGCCCGAATTGCATAACCAAGGCGAGTTCGCCAGATCAAAAACCAAACAAGAAAACAAGAGAGAATGGCAATAAAAAAAGTAATATTAAGCGGTGCTGATTTGGGAAAAGCCAATCCAACCCAACCGAATATTTCATAGGCATTGGGGATGTTTGAACCTGCGGGGAAACGAGCCGATTCGGGAGCCATTTGACCAACTGGTTTCAGAACATGAACTAACAGATAAACCATGAGTGAGTAAGCGATGAAATTGAACATGATTGTAGTAATAACAACATGGCTCCCTCGTTTGGCTTGCAGATAACCTGGAATACTGGCCCATGCCGCACCAAAAAGACCGGCCGCAAGAACCGCAAAGGGTAATGCCAATGTCCAGTGGGGCCAATCAATGCTCAAGCACACCAAAGCTGCACCAAGTCCTCCAATGAGGGCTTGACCCTCGCCACCGATGTTAAATAGTTTTGCATGAAAAGCCACCGCAACGGCAAGTCCGGTAAAAATAAAATTTGTTGCGTAATAAAGCGTATATCCTAAACCGTAACTTGATCCGAGTGAACCTTGAACAATGATCTGCATTGCCCGCAGTGGGTTTTCGCCAATCCAGATGACCACTAATCCTGATACAGCTAAGGCGAGAGACAGATTCAAGAAAGGGATGAGGATAAGATCAGCCCATTTCGGAAGCTTACTCATTGAGTCACCAAATTTATTTGCCGCAAGTGGTCATCAGTTTCACTAATACCGGCCATTAAAAGTCCCAGTTCATTTTCATTGGTTTCAGAGGTTATGCGCTCACCAATAATGCTCCCGTCAAACAGTACAGCGACTCGGTCGGATAGAGACAAAATCTCATCAAGCTCGACGCTTACGAGCAAGATACCGCAGCCCGTATCCCGGAGATCAATCAGTTTTTGATGAATGAACTCAATCGCACCAATGTCAACACCACGGGTGGGTTGACCGACAACAAGTAATTTCGGTGATCTAACCATCTCGCGTGCGAGAACAATCTTTTGTTGATTGCCACCTGAAAAGTTCTTCGCCCGTAGACTGGGATTGGGAGGGCGAACATCAAATTGGCTCATATTTTTTTCCGCAAAGGCAATGATTCCCTCATTGTCCATTCGTAACCAATTGGTGTTAAAAGCTGGGTCATTATGATAACCGAAAATTATATTCTCCCAAGCAAAGAAGTTGAGGATCAAACCGAGTTTTTGACGATCTTCTGGGACATGTCCAATCCCATATTGCCTGCGGGACTGGGCATCAGAACCCCGTCCTTCTAGCGGGATGCTTTGTCCATTGATTTTGATTTCGCCCTGAGCGGGAACAATACCTCCTAAGGCTTCAAGCAGCTCCGTTTGACCATTGCCCGACACCCCAGCAATTCCAAGAATTTCCCCTCTGCGGACGTGGAGTGAGATATCTTTGATGACTTGAACACCGCGCTTATCACTGACCTTGAGGTGATTTACCTCAAGAATTTTCTCACCAACTTTGGCCGGTTCTTTTTCTATACGCAGGAGTACCGAACGGCCAACCATGAGCTGGGCTAGTTCTTGAGGATTGGTTTGCTTCGTTTCTAGGGTGGTAACCATCTCACCTCTTCGCATAACGCTGACGGTGTCTGTGATTGCCATAATTTCCTTAAGCTTGTGCGTAATGAGGATTATGGTTTTCCCTTCGTTTGCCAGATTGCGAAGGATTTGGAATAGATGCTTGGCTTCCGACGGTGTTAGTACACCTGTGGGTTCATCTAAAATGAGTATTTGTGCTTGACGATATAACGCTTTGAGTATTTCAACTCGCTGTTGATGTCCAACAGACAGATCTTCAATAATGGCGTCAGGTTTTACTTCAAGAGAATAGGTTTTGGCGAGATCTTTGAGAAGCTCCCGCGCTTTGGCAAGAGAGGTATCAATCAAGAAACTATTCTCCAAGCCGAGGATTACGTTTTCAAGTACGCTAAAGTTATGAACGAGTTTAAAATGCTGGTGAACCATACCAATGCCGCATTGAATGGCTGCTCGGCTATTGGTTATTGTTGTCGGCTCACCATTAATCAGAATCGTGCCGGCATCGGCACGATAAAATCCATAGAGGATAGACATTAAAGTTGATTTGCCGGCGCCATTTTCGCCGACTATTCCATGGATTGAACCTTGTGAAACTTTAAGATTTATATTTTTATTTGCTTGAACCGCACCAAAGGATTTGGTTATCCCACAAAGTTCAATGATGGGTGCAGCACTTTCGTGCTGCACCAAATGTTTCATAGCGAATTCTCAATAAAACTAACTCATTGGACAGGTGTCATCGTCAGAGTAATTATGCACGACAAGGGTGCCATTGATAATATCCGACTGTGCTGTACTTGCTGCTGCAAGTACATTGTCAGATAACAAAGACTCGTTGTTTTCATCAACAGCATATCCAACACCATCCTCGGCAACTCCGAATACGTGGGTCCCGAGACTGAGATTATCACCCTCTACAAATGATTCATAAACCGCAACATCCACCCGCTTGAGCATGGAGGTGAGGACTGAACCAGGGTGAAGATGATTTTGATTGGAATCGACACCAATGCCCAATATCCCAGCATCAGCTGCCGCTTGCAATACACCGACACCCGTTCCTCCTGCTGCGTGATAAACGATATCGGCTCCTGCGGCTATCTGAGCTTTAGTTAACTCACCCCCCTTAATCGGGTCATTCCAAGCAGAGGGGTCGTTACCAGTCATATTTTGAATGATCTGAATATCAGGGTTCACTGAATTCACTCCTTGGACATAACCGCACGCAAAACGCCGAATCAATGGTATGTCCATACCACCGACAAATCCTACAACATTGGTCTGTGTCGTCATACCAGCAATCAGGCCCACGAGATAGGAACCTTCATGTTCTTTAAAGATGATAGACTTTACATTGGGTTGGTCAACTTCTGCATCAATCAGCACGAATTTAGTATCAGGAAAATCCGGTGCAACCACTGATAAGGGGCTTTCAAAGGAAAATCCGGTCATGACAATCGGATTGCTTCCAGTACTCGCAAGACGTCTGAGAGCTTGTTCTCTTTGCGCTTCCGATTGAATTTCAATTTCACGATACGCAAGGCCTGTTTCAGCTTTCCACTTTTCTGCTCCACCCCAGGCAGCTTCATTGTATGATTTGTCAAATTTTCCGCCAATATCAAAAATTATTGCCGGTTCAGCAAGGAGACCCGACCCCACAAAGGTAATTGCGAGTATTAGGCACAACTTAACCTTTAAAAATTTCATTAGATACCTCCAAATTAAGTATTTCCTTTTCAGACTCGGCAACATTAAGAATAACCCAAGCCAAATTGATTTATTACTAATAATATGAAAATATTACCATAAAAAACGACATGCCGAATGAAAAATAAGCAGAAATGATAATTGTCTTCTCTTGAAAAATTCCAACAAAATTTTGACCTGTCGCAACGACTTTTAGGTCAATTTAACTATTAGGCAAACGCACAAAGAAACTGTGAATCGAATTTATGACGAACATCATAATAAGTTGATGTCCATTGAGGCAGTGGTTGATGCTTTTTCAAAGCCGTAATAAAAAAGTTTCGTATGGATTTATTTTTTCGTATGAAACATTTCTTTTGAGCTAAATTTTGACTGCTAGTATCACGCCTTCATTGAATTGATGGATAAAGGCGAGATACTAGGAAGAAATACTGCTCGCAATTAATTGGTGTTGACTGTTGACACAATGACAGAGAATAATGCAAACAAACTACATCATTTCAATGGTTTTGTGATACTAGTTTCGCTGCAAAGTTTTCGCCTTCGGGTCAACGCGCGGTTGGCTGATATAAAGTGGTTTGGGTAAGGGGGGATTGCTCATTTTAAGTTTATCGGCCTGTAAGGCAATGGCAAGCGAAGTTTCGTATTTTGCGCTTACCTGCTTGACTCCCATCGCCTGAGCCAGTTGGTCAGAGTGAAAACCAATAATGTTTAGATTTTGTGTATTAAGGGACATTAATGTGGCACGGTCACCCACAATAGGAGCTCCTTTTGTACCGACCCGGCAAAAATATTTATCTTTAACGGCCTTAATAACGACCATAAGATCTTGAGATTGACCGTAGGATATGGCATCAAAAATAGAAACTCCAATGGCAGGAATATTTAATGCCAATGCCAACCCTCGAGCGGCTGAAATACCCAGCCTGATACCATTAAAATTGCCTGGGCCGGTTGCAACACCGATGGCTTCGGCTTGCGACCATGTTAGATTATGTTTGGAGAATAGCCGATCAATGACAATAAATAGTTGATCAATCCCCGGTTGTTTAACTTCAATGATTTGATCAAATAATTGATGTTCCTTGATGACCGAAACTCTGGTATGAGAACCGGTTACATTCAAACCAATAGTAAACAAGACTATAAAACTGGACGAACTTCAATGACTTCAGGGATATAGTGGCGAAGGAGGTTCTGAATCCCCATTTTCAGAGTGATGGTAGAGGATGGACATCCCGCACAAGCTCCTTGCATGGTTAAATAGACGATTCCACGGTCGAAACCATGAAACTGAATATCACCCCCATCTTGCGTAACCGCTGGGCGAACCCTAGTTTCAAGGAGTTCAATAATCTGTTTAACAATCGGAGCATCTTTTTCATCAAAGTTTTCAACATTTTTTTTGTTATCACTGGGGGTGTCAATGATCGGTAAATTCAGTTGAAAATGCTCCATGATTGTACCAAGGATAGCGGGCTTGAGGTGTTCCCAGTAAATATTCTCTTCTTTTGAAACGGAAATAAAATCATTACCAAAAAAAACTCTGACAACCCCGCGAATACTAATGATTTTCATTGCAAGGCGTGACTTGCGTGCTGATTCAAAATCTGGAAAATCTTCAGTCCCTTCCTCAAGAACAACTCTCCCTGGTAAAAACTTAAGTGTTTCTGGATTTGGGGTGGTTTCGGTTTGAATAAACATCTTTTCTCTCGTTATGGCAATGCCCCTGAATCCCACCCAATAAAAATTGTAATTATTGGGTTCATGGGAACAATTGATATATTAAGAATTAGTTATTGTGAATTATGTTGCAAGGTCGCCAATTTTGCAAACAATTTTGCAATATTATTTTGTCTCCAGAAATTTACTCGGCAAAGTAAATTTCTGTTTATTTTACAAGTTTATTGTCAGGACAAGGTGATGGAGGATTGATCATCAACAAGGATATAGTTGTAGTTTGTTTATGGGCTGCCATTTTAAGAATTATGGCTTAAGAGGAAAAGAGAGGAAAAATGGAACTTTCTGGCGACAAAATTCTTCCAGTCAATCGAGAATTGGTATGGAAGCACTTGACGGACCCTGAAATTCTTTTGGAATGCATTCCAGGTTGTAGTGAACTAACTGGGACTTTAGAAGAGGGATTTGAAGCAGTTGTTACTCAAAAGATCGGTCCAGTTAAAGCCACATTTAAAGGGATGGTTAAATTTGAAGATATCGTGGTAAGGCAAAGTTACACAATGGTTGGAGAAGGGAAGGGGGGTGCCGCAGGAATTGCCAGTGGACTTGCTCGAGTCTCCTTTGCAGATAGCGAAGAAGGAACTTTGCTGATTTATGAAGTTGAAGCCGCCATGAAAGGTAAGATTGCCCAGTTGGGATCACGGCTTGTCAGCGGAGTAGCTAAAAAACTTGCCGATAAGTTCTTTACCAACTTCCAGGAAAAAGTCGCAGAACTTAATCCGGATAATACTATACCTGACTCATCATAAACCATGAGATTATTAAAACCAGTATAAGCGGTGATACTGGCACCTTTATTAGTCAGTCCTTTACCCAGAAGGCAATGTGTTTTTTATTGTTATTGCGATGGTATTGAGTCAGGTTGAATGCACTGGCTGATAATTTAATTTTGCCCAGTCCCAGTATAAACGCTTGGCTTCCCTGGCAACGGGACCTGTTTGATAGTGTGTGGTTTCGAATTGAGTCACAGGAACCACTTTGGCCATATTGCCGGTCGTAAATACCTCGTCGGCAGTATGAAAATCATCATAAGTTAAAATAGTCTCATGCACTTCAAAGCCGGTTTCTCTTAATAGATTAATAATTCGACTTCGCGTGATACCCGCTAAAAATGTACCATTGGATATGGGAGTCAAAACTTTACCATCCTTGACCATAAAAATGTTTGCAGTAGCTGTTTCAGCGACATTTCCCATCACGTCGGTCACCATAGCATTACTAAAACCATTCTCCTGCACTTCTTTGAGCATTCGCGCATTATTGGGATAGAGACAACCGGCTTTGGCATTGACTAGAGCAGTGGACAAAACAGGACGATGGAATCGGGTTTTACCCAAAGTGAGGGTTGTTTCAATGGGTGGCATGGGTAATTCTTCAAGACAAATGCAAAACCCAGTTGAACCTTCCTTCGGCACAATAGCCATATAGCCTCCGTCAATAGCCCAATACATCGGCCTTATATAAACCGAGCTGTCGGCAGGAAAGTGCTTTAATCCCGCAAGCGTGAAATCATGAATTTGCTCAGGAGTGTAGGTCGGTGTAATTCCAAGGGCGCTCGCTGAATCGTTAACGCGTTGACAATGCGGCAATAAGTCTGGTGCTAAGCCATAAGCTAACCGGGCACCATCAAAAACTGTGGAACCCAACCAAGCTCCATGGTCGGCAGCTCGAATTACCATAACATTATCATCATGCCACTGACCTTGGTAGAATGTTTTTATATTTGTTCCAGTTGCCATAGTTTTTGTTCCATCGTTAAGCTATTGTGAAAGGAGTCCAACAATTTCGTAAGTCTTTTTGACTATTGGTCGGGCGATAATGGCCGCTTTATCTGCGCCCGTGGCAAGAATACGGTCCAGTTCAGTGTTATCATCCATAAGCCGATTAACCTCATGCGTCACAGGTGAAACACATTCTATTGCTAGTTCAGCTAACTGATCCTTAAATTCTGAAAACCCTTTCCCACCAAATTGTTGCATGACACTATCACGTGTTGTGTCAGATAAAGCTGCATAAAGGTTAATCAGATTCTTTGCCTCGGGACGATTAGAAATTTCTGCTTCATGAGAGGGAATAGGATAAGAATCGGTTTTAGCTCGACGAATTTTTTTGACAATCGTATCCTTATCATCGGTCAGGTTGATTCGGCTGAGATCGGAAGGATCAGATTTTGACATCTTTTTTGTGCCATCTCGCAAGCTCATTATACGAGTTGCAACTCCCTCAATAATTGGTTCAATCACCGGAAAGAAGTCAACACCAAAATCATTATTGAATTTAATCGCAATATCCCTCGTTAACTCAAGGTGTTGTTTTTGATCTTCTCCAACGGGAACATGCGTTGCATGGTAGGCGAGTATATCCGCGGCCATCAATGCCGGATAAACGAATAAACCGACAGAAGAGTTTTCTCTGTTGGAGCCAGCTTTTTCCTTGAACTGAGTCATCCGACCTAACCAACCCAGTCGGGACACACAATTAAAGATCCAAGCGAGTTCAGCATGTGCTGAAACTTGACTTTGGTTAAACAAAATCGACTTGTTGACATCAATTCCTGACGCAATAAAACACGCAGCGGCGAGGCGTGTAGAGTGTTTGAGTTCTGTGGGGTCCTGCCATACAGTAATGGCATGTAAATCGACAATACAATAAATGCATTCAGCCCCTGATTGTTGAAGTTCAACAAAAGGTTTAAGGGCGCCTAAGTAATTGGCTATTGTTAACTTGCCGCTCGGCTGGATTCCAGAAAATATCCGCTGCGAACTGATTGTGTTAAGCATTAAAAACTCTATATCAATTCAGAATAATTTTAATTTAGAATGTTATAATGAATGTCTTTCAACTTTAAAGAGTGCAATTAGTAAAGTACCTTTCATGACACCCAATGTACCCTACAGCGTAATGACCATTGCAACAATTGTTTTTGGTCTTGAGGTCTTATTCACTGCGGGTGAATTAGTACCAGGAATTTGGCCTGAAAGCCAACACCTAAGAATTGTTGCAATCAGAGATTTTGGTTTGTGGGATCATAATCAACTCTTTTTAACTTCCGATCTAGTTAGACTTGTTAGTCATGCCTTTATCCATTTGCAATTGGTTGACGCCTTATTTTCAGCAGTTTTTATTTTGGCTTGGGGGACTTTTCTAAAAAAAATCACCGAAGACTCAGTTTTCTTATATATTTTCTTTATTACAACGATCATGGGTGGTTTAGGTTATACCTCACTCCTCAATGAAGAATTTCCACTCTTAGGGGCATCGGCCGGTTATTTTGGATTAATGGGTGGTTGCGTATCTCTTGTGTTATTGAATTGGATGAGAGGAGGTCGGTTTTTCTTCAAAAATGCGTGGTCAGTCCCGATTTTCTTTTTAAGTTTTTCTGTTGGAAGCCAACTTTTGTTTGGTGGTCCAGCATATTGGGTGGCCGATTATGTTGGCTTTTTTTCTGGGATGATTGCCACACCAATAGTTGTGTTTGGATTTAGAGAAAGCTGCAAAATTTTGACTGATATTTACACCAAATTGATGAAGTAAGTAAGACTTCTCGCTTGCACCTCAGCCATTTACTTATCTCTGGCGAATTTTTATTTCATTATTTTCGCTTTCTAAAATAATTCATAACCGCGTGAAGTTCCCAAGTTTTTAGCAAGATATGACTGAAAACATACGTGATGAAACCGAAAGCGATGAGCAGGGTGAAATATAAATATCGTATACTGCCTTGGCTCAGCCAATCGCCAAGTAAGTAAATTGTACACAATAAAGCACCTCCCATGATACCGGTTGCAAGTAATATTTTAAGCGCAACTCTTTTAAGTTGGGGGTCAATAGAAACCGCGCCTTCAAATGTTCTTGCTTTAATGATGAGCATGACCAACATAGTCCAACTCGCTACGGTTGTTCCAATCGCTGCCGCGATGTAACCAATGGTTGACATGAGGCCAACGGCTACCACTCCATTAACAAACATTGAAATCACTGCATACACAAATGGAGTTCGGGTATCTTCTCTGGCAAAAAAAACAGGTTGGTAGATCTTTTGGAGGACAAAAGCAGGTAATCCAAAAGCGTATACCATGAGAGCTAGGGAAGTCTCTTGAGTGTCCGTTGAAGTGAATGCACCGCGCTCAAAGAGCACACTTATTATTGGGACTGCAAGAACAATTAAGGCTACGGTGGCTGGCATTGTCAAAGCCAAAGCAGCTTCACTTGCCCGATTAAAGGCGAAATTACCCCCTGTGCGGTTTTTTTCGGCTAGATTTTTTGAAAGTTCAGGTAATAGTACGACGCCAATTGCAACGCCAACCACTCCAAGAGGGAGTTGATAAAGTCGATCAGCATAACTGAGCCAAGCGACAGCACCTTCGGTAAAACTGGCAACCTGGCGACCGATCACCAAATTAATTTGAACGACCCCACCACTCAGCGCCGCAGGTAAGGCTAAAATCAAGAGTTTTTTGATATCAGGTGTCAGTTTGGGGAGTTTGAGCTTAAGCGAAAATCCTAGTTGTGCACTTGCGAACCACACGACTAATAACTGTGCGAAGCCAGCAATGGGTACAATCCAAGCGAGGGCAAGTCCAAAGTCAAGACCAAACCAGTGGGCACAGAGTAAGGCGAGTATTAAAAAGAGGTTGAGAAGACAGGGAGCTGCTGCCGCCGCCACAAAATGTCCAAGTGAGTTCAGAAGACCAGAAAGAAGGGCCGCGACCGAAATGAATAGAATATAGGGAAAGGCAATTCGACCGAGTAAAACGGCTTGGTCAAAACGACCATCGCCAACAAAGCCACTTGCCATTAAAAACACCATGACTGGCATGATGAGTTGTGCAACAATAACAAGAATAATCAAGAATGTAACTAAGAAGGATAGCGCACTCTCAGCAAACTGTTTGGCGTCCTTTGGGTTTTTGAGCTTTTTTGAAAACATGGGTACAAAAGCGAGGTTAAATGCCCCCTCAGCAAAAATGCGCCGGAACATGTTAGGAAGTGTAAAGGCGACCAGAAAAGCTTCTGCTAAGGCGCCTGAACCCAAGAATGCGGCAAATAGGATTTCTCTAAAAAAGCCAAGAATGCGACTCATTAACGTCCAAAAACCCACTCGAAAAAAATTGCCAAAGAGTTTCGCGGCTTTAACCATCAGGTTTATACTTCCTACTTATTGAAACTTTGACAAAACCCACCGAAAGTGGTTTTTATCGGAACGAGTACGCCAATTCTGACTAATTCCGAACTACATGGGTTTAATTGAGTGGTAAATTTTGGATGGGGGCAATTGTCAAGTCCTCTGGTCCATCAATAGAGGGTTGATTTTGTAAAGTTCGTGGTGCTTGGTCAACAACCACGACTTTACGGTCTTGAATTTTGAATACTGCCAATGAGCGCTTGGTTGTCCCATCTGGATTAATTTGAAAGGGGCCGTAGGCGCCGATAAGTTCATCGGTATTTCTAATTTCATTAAGCGTGATTGTGCCATCTTGACCACGTTTTACCAATGCATCAATAACGATAATTCCATCATAGGGTATCGCGGCTAATGAATGCGGGGCTTCACCGTAGTAGTACTTATAGCGATTAGAAAATATAGCGGATTGATTAGGATCAAATTTTGGAAAAATGCTCTCCTGTAGCCCATTGAGTTGTAATGTAGAACTCGGAGTATCCCATCGTTCTATTCCTGCGACCACGATATCGTTGGTAATTCCACGGTCATTGAGTATCTCTAGAATCAGGGGGACCGCACCGGCTGGATTACCAGTAAATAACAATACATCAGGTTTGTCCGCTTCAATAGCGAGAGCAATTTCTTCAACAGCCTTTAATCCGCCAGGTTGACTATATTCATAGGTGATAGTTTGAATGAGTTCCATGCCGGCGACCTGTGCGGCTTGGGTCAATACTTCAGCTCCACGAATCTCAGAGATTGTATCTGCTTGTACGATAATCGTGCGTGTATAACCTTGGCTTATTAAGTAATTGACGATTCGTTCAGATGCATTTTCAAATGTTTGTCCCAATGAAAATACATACCCGCTGGCAATTCGACTGTCATTTGAAAAACTAAACACGGGAATTCGTGAAACATTAGCAAGGGGTGCTATAACTCGTGTTGAGTCTGAATACAGTGGTCCAAGAATAATATCTGTCCCATCACTGATCGCTTGTTGAGCCGCAATGTACGCATCTTGGGGATTGCCCTTGGTATCATAGACATTCAGCACAATAGGACTCGGGCTTACCTGATCTATTGCCATTTGCGTACTCTGTTCAAAAATCCGAGCAAGGTTAGCCGTTTCGGTATCTTCAGAGCCCATGGGAATTAATAGAGCCACACGAAACTCTTGATTCAACGTATTAGTAGCAGTCTGTGACTGACCACCTCCCTGAGATGGTGATAAATTGTCGCTACAGCTTGCCAAAAAAATTGAAAATAAAAGGAACTGAATAACTAAAACGATTCGTTTGAATTGAGTTTGCAATGGTCAAACCTTTGATTGGTTGGAATTAATGAAGCCAGAGAGAATCTATATGTATTATGTGAGTTGAATTTTTCAAAAACTATTGTCTGGTTAACTCATTATTACCACTTTTCTATCAAAAAAGTAGTTTTCCAAGCTCATTTCAACTTTTTCCCATTCTTATTGAGCGATAATCAAGATAAAAGGGTGATTATTCGTGTTTGATTATCTTCCTGTAGGGACAATAATCCCAATATGTTGAATGATTAGTCCACAAAAGTAATAAGTTAAAGAAACGAGATGTCACAAGCCCATAATCACGGTGAATCTTCGTGCCCTAAGTTGTGGCATCCAAATACTTTTGAGTGGCCACAGATAGAGCTTCTGGAAAAACCTCCTCCAATAGGACATGGTCCTGTTGTGTTCCCACGGAAATACGAACACATCTGTCTTGGGGTGCAACAAAAGGCATGCGGACAAAAATATCACGCTGAATCAATTCCTCCAGAAGCATTCGGGCGAATTGACCATCATATCCCCCATCCACAGCGACGAAATTTGCTGCTGACGGAATAGCTTTCAAATTGTTTGACTCAGCGAGGCGATATATTCTTCCCTTGGACTCATCAGCTTTGCGAATTACATCCGCAATATTATCTGTATCCAAAAGGGAGGCAATGGCACCGATTTGAGATATTCGGCACATCCCAAAGTGATTACGAACGCGATTAAATCCTCGGATTAACTCTTCACACCCGATTGCATAACCGATTCTCATGCCTGCCATCCCGTGTGCTTTTGAAAAAGTCCGAAATCTTATAACCCTAGGGTCATTGACATCAACTTTGGTAATAGCATCAGTCGGTGCAAACTCAATATAAGCTTCATCAAGAACGAGGAGCGTTTCTATGGGTAATTGCTTTACGAAATTTTCAATGCTCTTGCCAAGATTCCAAGTTCCCATTGGATTATCTGGATTAGCCAAGTAAACGAGCGCAGGTTTGGTTTCAATTGTTTTCTCAAGCAATAGTTCAAGATTCTCATGGTCATCAACATAAGGAACCGTTATCAAATTCCCACCGTACCCAATCACATGATAATTGAATGTGGGGTAGGCTCCATGTGAGGTAACGACTTTATCACCTTGTTTAACTATCATTCGGACTAAATAACCAAGCAAACCATCTATACCTTCCCCAATGGCAATGTGTGCCGCCGGAACATCAAGCGATTCAGCGAGTGCTTCGCGCAATTCGTAATTTTCTGGATCACCATACTGCCAGCTTCCTGAAACTGCATTTTGCATGGCTTCAATTGCCTTTGGAGAAGGTCCAAAGACATTTTCGTTGGCTCCAATTCTTGCCGCAAAAGCTCGGTGCCTTTTTCGTTCAAGAGCTTCTGGGCCTACGAAAGGAACAGATTGAGGCAAGGTTTCAAATAAGGGATTAAAATTAAACATTAGCCGATCAAATTCCTTAAATTATGAGCACGTTAAACAGAGCTTATATTAGTTATTAGTCATTTAATACCCAGCAACCTTTTGCTAGATTTTGAGTTGTCAACTTATTCAAAGGTTATAACTTCCAGAAAATTTCAAATCTCATGACAAAAGTTTAGGGAAATATTCATGAGTAAATTTTGTGAATTAGTTGGTCGTGACAATCACAGAATATCAAATACCTTTGACCAAATGACTGATTTGGTTTTGGGTATGAATAACAACCGGTTGACTTATTAAGAGTTGACCAAATAGGAGAGAACATGAATGAAATTACAAAAGTCAAATTTACACGCAGGGATTTAAGCGAGGATTTAAATAAAGAAAGAAAAGTAATTAACAGAAAATCTAAAGAGTTGATCAGAGGAAAATACTTTTACGCAAAGGATCACAAATTTAGCAAAGAAAATAATCAATTGCCTAGAGACTATTTAAATCAGATAGTTTGTGCTGATAGTTTAGAAACCCTTAAGAGGTTACCAAACAATTGCATTGATTTAGTTTTTACTTCCCCGCCATATAATTTTGGCCTAGATTACCAAGAAGATGCCGATGAGGATTCTATAGATTGGCAAAGTTATATTGATAATTTGTTTGCTATTTTAGGTGAGTGCATTAGGGTATTAAAGCATGGAGGGAGGTTGATTATTAACATTCAACCTTTGTTCTCCGATTATATCCCATTACACCACATAATTTCCAATTTTATCACCAGTAAAAAACTTATTTGGAAAGGTGAGATCATTTGGGAGAAAAATAATTACAACTGTAAATATACTGCTTGGGGCAGTTGGAAAAGCCCTTCAAGTCCATACCTAAAATATTCTTGGGAGTTTATAGAAGTTTTTTGTAAAGGTGATCTGAAAAAATTAAATCTCGCAGAGAACATAGATATTTCAGGAGATGATTTTAAAAATTGGGTGTATGCTAAATGGTCAATTGCACCAGAAAGAAAAATGAAAGAATTTGGTCATCCAGCAATGTTTCCAGAGGCACTAGCCAGAAGGGTATTACAGTTATTCAGTTTTAAGAACGATATAGTATTGGATCCATTTAATGGTGTGGGAACTACTTGCTTAACTGCCAAAAAGTTTAATCGAAATTATCTTGGTATAGACATATCTCAACGATATTGTGATGTTGCCAAAACTAGGGTGAATGGTATTCTGCTTTAAAATGAATATCACCTTAATTTTTTATTGCGCTATTAACAATTTAAAAAATTATTAGCCCCAACTTTATAACAATTATAAGAACAAAATATGAAAAACAAAAAGAAAATTGAGAAAATACCAATCAAACTTCCCGGTCATAAACACCCACCATCATTGAAAGAAATAAGGGAATAAATAAACATACCAAGAACACCAGACAAACTGGCAAAGCTACTGGTTAAGGACTACGAAATTGAATACGATAAAGAAGAAGGTTCTGAGGGAAGATGTCACTCACGTATATAATTCCTAAAATTCTCCTATTTGACAAACCTTAAAATGCTTAAAAGTTCTTTCATTTTCATTGGTCAATACATTTTAGAATGCCTTTTCTTTCTTGTCTTTCTGTGTTAGTTCTAGCTTAGACAAAGCCATTCCAACGAAGCTTCTTAAGTATTTGTTTGGTTCATTGTGCTTAATCCGAGGCTAACATTTCAAAAAGTATTGCGACGGCTTCCGCTCCCGGATCGTTATAACCAGCTAGGTTAGCTGCTCCAACATAACTCGCCCGTCCTGCTTTTGCATTGGTAATTGCAGCAGTCTTATCGGCCCCATTACGAGCCGCAGAAGCAGCCTTACCAATGCCATGATGTTCCAAGACTTTAAGAGCGGGTTCCAAAGCATCAATCATGGTTCGATCACCTGCCTGTGCACCACCAACCTGCTTGATGCGCTCAAGTCCATCAATCAAGGATTGAGAAATGTTTTTCCCGCTCGTCAAAGAGTCACCTGTTGCGGCAAAGAAAATTGCCAGTAAAACGCCTGATGAGCCTCCCATACTTTCGCTGAGCACTTGACTAATTGCTTGGAACAGTTGTCCATGATCAGCCAGTGGCAGAACATCTATTTTGGCCTGCAACGACTTTGCCGCCGTTCCCAAGGTGCTTCCTGTGTCTCCATCTCCAGATTTGGCATCTAGGGCGTTTAACTCGGCCTCACTTTCGGTGAATAACTTACAGCACTTGGCAATCAATTCACGTGTTGGATGATGGATGGAAGGATTAAAATGAGTGGGAGAAAGGTCCTCTGGAAGAGGGTTTACTTCAACAGAAGTCGCTTGAAAATAACCGGGCCAAGCATGCGGGCCAACCGGTAACTTCAGAGCCTCAAGGTCACTTATTGAAGGAGAAAATAACGAAACAGAAAAGCCTCGCATATCCAGTGAAGTCATAAGCGGAGAAGGGGCAATCACCCCTTGGATTCTCGGCCCCATTCTTGAACACATTAATGCATTTGTCAGAATTCCCATCTCAATTGGTGTACACCCTCCAAGGTTGTTGAGTAATGCAACTAATTGTCCCTTCTGTGCATGAGGTTCCAGACGGTCAATGACCAAATCCATAGCCGCTGAAGCTGTAGAAAATGAAACTTGTTCAATCCCGGGCTCCCCATGAATACCTAAACCCAATTCAGCCATACCTGGTTCTATCCGATTTTCTTTAGGAAACCCCGGAACTGTACAAGTATCAAGAGACATTCCAATTGTTGATACAGTTTGAGCTATGCGCTCAGCCACATCGGCAATTTGATCTAAGTTAGCACCTGTTGATGCCATTGCCCCGGCAATTTTGTGAATAAATAATGCCCCTGCAACTCCCCTTGGTTGCGGAAGTTCTGGTAACGCCACATCGTCGCCCACCACAACCATCCGGACTTTATAACCCAAAGCTCTAGCCCGCTCGGCGGCAAGGCCAAAATTAAGACGGTCACCCGTATAATTTTTGACAATAAGTAAACACCCCGGCGAACCCGTGACGGAAAGAATTCCTGCTAGCACAGCCGCAACTGAAGGGGAAGCAAACACCTCACCACACACCGCGGCTGTAAGCATCCCATTACCGACAAATCCTGTATGGCTAGGTTCATGGCCTGAACCTCCTCCCGAAACAAGGGCAACACCAGATTTATCCCAATCTTTTCGGGCAACCACTTTGATATGTGGGTATCCATCAAGTCGGTATAATTTACCTTCTGAGATACGTAACATTCCATCAATTGCCTCAGTTACGACTGAATTTCTATCGTTTATGAACTGGTTCATTAGTTACTCCTTATCTAACACGATTACCTGAGCTATCAAAAAACAATGGATTTTGGGGTTGAATTAGGACATGTTCACCCGGCTTGAGCGCTGAATACATGTCTGTGAGGGAAACAAGTTTGTGTCCTTCAATTTCAAGGTGGAGTTGAGTCTGGTCACCGAGATGTTCCAAACGAGTCACCTTTGCCGGTTTTCCCTCTCCTTGCTTTATGTGTTCTGGTCTTAAGCCGATCATCGCTGCACCAGCTGGAGCACCAGGAAATAAATGTGCCGGGAGAGCATTTATTCGAGGAAGGCCCAGCCGCCCGCCAACATACAGGCTAATTGGATTTTCATAAATTTCACGCGGGGATCCAACTTGAACTAACCGCCCCTCCTCAAGCACACCTATTGTATTAGCCATAGTCATAGCTTCAATTTGATCATGAGTTACATAAAGAATTGTTGCTCCAAGTTGCACTTGGATTCGTTTCAACTCAACCCGCAAATCAGAGCGCAATTTGGCGTCAAGTGAGCTTAAAGGTTCATCCATCAAATAAATTGAAGGATTTCGAACCAAAGCCCGACCAATAGAAACGCGCTGCATCTCGCCACCCGATAATTCTGTTGTTCGATTATCAAGTTTATGAACAATTTGAAGAACTTCAGCAATTTCGTTAATCTTCTTATGGATTTGATCCTCTGGGGTTTTGAGCAAGGGCGAGCGGAGCGGAAAAGATAGATTTTCACGAACCGTCAAATGCGGGTAGAGTGAGTATTGCTGAAATACCATCGCCACATTACGCATAGCTGGTATCTCGTAAGTTACGTCCTGTTCATCAATGAGTACCGAACCCTTGTCAGGACGTTCAAGGCCTGAAATCAGTCGTAAGGTTGTTGTTTTACCAGCACCAGTTGGCCCCAGTAAGACGATAAACTCCCCATCAGAAATACTTATAGATACATCGCTTACCGCTTCAATCTGGCCGAATGATTTGAATATATTGCGTAATTCAACTTGAGACATTTGTTTATGTCGTTTCAAGACTAGGCATACTTAATGACCGTCCCGTATCACAATCAAACAAGGCAACCGCTTCTTCACGAAAGCTTAAACCGACGATTTCACCCTCCCGAACTTTATCCTTGGCGGGCAATCGCGCTTTAAGGGGGCCATTTGATGTCAAAAGGGTAACGATTTGAGTCGTACCAAGATACTCGGTTGTTTCCACTTGCCCCTTATATGCTGATTGATCATTAAACGATACGTTTTCAGGACGAACTCCGAGAGCAAGAGAACCTTCAGCGGCTTGTCCAAGCGGGCGTATTCCGATTTCTTGGCCTTCAAGATTTAAACGCGTTATTCCCGCTTCTAGCTTTGCCGAAAATAATAGGAAGTTCATTGGGGGAAAGCCAATGAAGTCAGCAACGAACATCGTTGCGGGATACTCATAGATTTCCTGCGGAGTGCCGAACTGTTCAATTACGCCCTGATTCATTACCACAATCCGATCACCCATTTGCATTGCTTCGCGTTGGTCATGGGTTACGTAAACAGTTGTTGCTCCCATCCGGTCATGGAGTTCGCGCAATTCTCCTGACATATGCTCTCTGAATTCGGCATCCAAAGCTCCGAGGGGCTCGTCCATTAAAAAGCATTTTGGTTGCCTGACAATAGCTCGCCCTAAAGCAACTCGTTGTCTATCCCCGCCGGACAATCCGCTGACGGGACGATCTAAAATTTCTTCTATCCCCAGTATCTTGGCTACCTCAAGAACTTTTTGATTGACATCAGTCCTGTTCATTCCTTGGCTGATGAGGGGATAACTGATATTTTTGCGAACATTCATATGGGGATACAGTGCAAACATCTGGAATACAAAGGCAATGTCTCGTCGGCTTGCAGGTCGTCGGCTGACTTCTTCACCATCAATCAAAATTTCGCCTGAGGTCGGTAACTCAAGCCCTGCAATCATTCGCAGGGTCGTCGTCTTACCACATCCCGAAGGTCCTAGAAGCATGAAGAACTCGCCATCAGCGACAGTAAATGAGGATGATTCAACTGCTGTAAAGTCGCCAAACTCCTTGCGCAATTTGCGGATGATAATTTCTGCCATTAGAGGGTCACTTTTGGAAATAGTCCTTTCTACATCACGCTTGAAAGGGCTGATACTTCTGACGGTCGCCTGAACAGGTCAGACAAAATAACATAGTCAGCGGTCGCGCGATTGCATGCGATGACGGTTTGTTGTAGGGTGGAGATTCTTAAAAGTGCCTTCACATCAACATCATGTGGCATGGAGGAAAGAGGGTCAGTAAAGAAAAATAAAATATCAATTTCACCTTCAACGATCATGGCACCTAGCTGCTGGTCGCCGCCAAGTGGGCCGCTTTTGAGTAAATTAATTTTAAGACCCGTTGCTTCGGTCACTTGATTCCCGGTTGTACCTGTTGCCCATAGCAAGTGAGGTTCTAGGCGTTTGATGTGGTGTTTTGACCAAGCAATCATTTCAGCTTTCTTTTGGTCATGAGCTACCAAAGCGATGCGTTTTTGATTCGGTCGTTGTGGCATTTTAGTATCTTATTTATTCTTTGGGAAAATGACTGACGATGATAAACATTACGGTACCGATTAACGTGATCAGGAAAGACCATGTGTAAGCCCAAAGCAAATAGGGTTGCATCAGCATAAACACACCGCAGGCAATGATAACGGATGCAACCAGCTCCCAAGCACCACGTTTAAAGTGCTTTAATTCATGCCAAAAACGATTCATTTTCGTACGGCTCCAAAGGTAATTCCGCGAAGGAGATGCTTTCTCAGCAGGATTGTGAATACCATTACCGGGACAAGAAACAATGTTGCTCCTGCGGCAACGGCTGGCCAATCAAGCCCACTCACACCAATGATCGACGGAATGAACGGAGGTGCTGTCTGGGCAGTTCCAGAGGTGAGGAGAACAGCAAAAGCATATTCGTTCCAAGCAAAAATCAAACAAAATATTGCTGTTGAGGCTATTCCTGTTGTCGCTTGTGGCAAGACCACTTTGATAAATGCTTGTAACCGGGTGTAGCCATCAATAAGTGCGGCCTCTTCGTATTCAAGGGGAATCTCATCAATGAAGCCCTTTAGCAACCATACCGCCAACGATAAATTGACCGCTGTATATAACAAAATCATTCCCGCATGGGTATCAGATAATCCCAAAGTACGAAACATCAGAAAAATTGGAATGGCGATTGCAATAGGCGGCATCATGCGGGTTGAGAGGATAAAAAATAGTAAATCTTCCTTGAGCGGCACACGAAAACGGGAAAAAGCATAAGCAGCCAAGGTTCCGAGAAACACAGAAAGAAAGGTTGAGCCAAAACCGATGATAACTGAATTGAGGAACCTTTCGCCAAATCGAGATGGTCCAGCAATGACCATACCTTTATCATTAACAATCCGCTCATACCAATTGGTTGGAGGATTGTTGATCAAGTATTCCTCACTTTGTCTCGTTTGAGTGGTAAATAAATTGACATACCCCTCCAAGGTGGGTTCAAAAAAGATCTTAGGTGGATATGCAATCGCATCAACTTGCGTTTTGAAGCCCGTTGACAGGATCCACAATAAAGGGAGTATGGTGATTAAAGCATAGATGACAACAAGGACTCCTGCTATCCACTTCTGTGTCGCGCTTGGTTCTGCTAGGTTCCGAGCACTCATCGGTCTTTCACCCGGTTTAAGGCTTTAACATAAATTGAGGCCAAGCCAAAAATTGTGACAAACAGGATGACCGCGTAAGCTGATGCATAGCCAGTACGCCACTTTTCAAATGCTTCCCTCTTTAAATTGATTGATGTCAATTCGGTCGTTGAGCCCGGTCCACCACCCGTAAGAAGAACAACCAAATCAAACATTTTGAAATTCTCAATCCCACGGAAAAGAACTGCAAGCATTAAAAAAGGGAGCACCATGGGAATAGTAATGGTCCAAAATTGCCGCCATTTTGACGCTCGGTCACACTCTGCGGCCTCATAAATGTAATCGGGAATTGACCGTAATCCCGCGAGGCAAATCAGCATCACAAAGGGTGTCCACATCCAAGTGTCAACAATGACAATAGCCCACGGAGCAAGATTAACTTCACCGATCATCGTGAAACTGTTGGAGTCAATGCCGGTTAGAAACTCAATGATATAGTTAAACAACCCAATTTGGGGCTGATAAAGAAAAGTCCAAAAATTACCTACGACAGCGGGTGAGAGCATCATTGGCAACACAATAATAGTCGTCCACAAACCGTTGCCCTTGAATTTGCGATTGATGAGCCAAGCAAGGGCAAAGCCAATCAAAACCTGCATGATTATTGTCCAGCACAGAAAATGTGCCGTGGCCTGCATCGTTTGCCAAATGTCACTATCGGTTAAGATCCGTTCATAATTCCTTAAACCAATGAATTTGACATCGGCGTTGGGGCGATTAGCCCGATAATTTGTAAAGCTCAGCCGAATCGTCCAAATGAGCGGGAATATATTAATCGCTAAAAGAAGAAGTATTGTCGGCCCAACGAAGAGCCACGAAATCGCCCGGTCGGACATCCCCCGAATGCCGCGCCGTAAACGCTTCGGCGTCGCCGTTACCACCCTATCAATAGGGGCTATATTCATGATGGAGAGCTACTTCATTCCATTTGATCATGTGGCCGGTCCATGCGCCCGGCCACACTGTATTTTCAACAATTAAATGGATTTCAGAATTTAGAGTATGCCTTCGTCTTCAAATACTTCAATCCAATCCTCAACTAATCCATCCAAGGCTTCTTGAGCAGTACCTTGACCAGCAATTACATACTTATGGACTCGGTCCTGCATCGCAAGGAGTAGAGAGGCATAAGCTGGCTCAGCCCAAAAATCTTTCACAATTGCCATCGAATCAAGAAACGTTTGAGCGTAAGGTTGGCTAGACGCAAAATCAGGGTCCTCAACAACCGCCTTTAATGCTGAATATCCTCCGAGTTCCCACCATTGCTTTTGAACCGCCGGTTGGGCAAACCATTTGATATATTCAAGAGCCGCTTCCTGGTTCTCTGAATAGGAAACCACCGAAATACCCTGTCCACCAAGTTGGGCAAAATGACCGTATGGGCCGGCAGGATTAGGGAAATAACCTGAACGGTCACCGCCCACGTTTTCATCAGCGTTAACTCCGGGCCAGATAAAAGCAAAATTCATTTGTAAGGCGACTAAACCTGACCGGTAAGCATCGATGGCTTGTGACATGTACCAGTCTGACGATCCCGGCGGTGTACAACAATCATAAAGTGCCTTGTAATACTCAAGTCCTTCAATCGCTCCCTGTGAATTGACAAACCCTTCAAGTTCATACGGAGATTCTGGGTTGCCATATTCAAAACCGTAGTTGTAAAGTGCATTGGTCACACCCATGGTAATTCCTTCGGAACCACGTTCGGTATAGATTGCAGCCCCATATACGACTTTGTCGTCAATTGTTCGTCCCTGAAAAAACTCAGCAATATCTTTGAGTTCAGCAAGTGTTTGAGGCACACCAAGATCCCGTCCATACTTGTCTTTATACTCAGTTTGTAGTTCAGGTCTTTCAAACCAATCTTTGCGATAAGTCCATCCAACGACATCTCCGAATGCTGGTAAAGCCCAGTAGTTTGGCGTTCCTTTTGGCCACTCAGCATAACCCGTGACTGTTGCGGGAATGAAATCATCCATGGTAATCCCTTGCTCTTCAAAGAAACCATTCAATTTGACATAGTGTCCAGCTTCTGCCGAGCCACCAATCCATTGACTGTCGCCAATCATCAAATCACAAAGCTTACCACCCGAATTCAGTTCATTGAGCATTCGGTCGGCGAAGTTGGTCCAAGGGACAAACTCAAAACTCATATTGTGACCACTTTCAGCTTCAAAGTCTTTGGATAGTTCAACGAGAGCATTGGCCGGATCCCAAGCCGCCCAGCATAAAGTTAAATCTGCCGATTTTGATGACGTTGCAACAACCGAAGCAAAAAATGCCGCAGCGATAAAAATTGATTTTTTCATAACTTTCCTTTCTATTATTATGATGTCTCTAACACGTCAAAAGCTCCACAAGTATGCCAAGTTGAGAGGCATCGTTATTATTATCCAATTCAGTAAATATTGGTACATCATAGTATACGTTAACTAGTAATTTAGTCAATTAAGTGTTCCTGAATCAGTGAAACAATTAACGCTATCCAATTTAATCGTTAAGCAATTAAATCCTCTCATGAGTTAAGCGGTCAAATGTTGCTAAATCTTTGCTTGAAGATCATCAATTTTACAGTGTATAGAGATTGTAATTGGGGTTTAGAATTAAATTATTACCAATAAGATAAAGTGAACAAAATTATTTTTTGAGTGTCCGTGATGATAAAACTCGGTGTATTAAATGCCGGGCCTGTGTTGCCAGAAATTCGCCATATTTATAGTGATTATGCGCAGATTTTTGGGCACATGCTCAGATGCTTTGACTTTCAAATTGAGAGCTGGAAGGTGTATGAATCACATTTTCCCAACACCATTACTCAATGCGATGCATGGCTTATTTCAGGTTCAAAATTTGGCGTCTATGAAAACCATCCTTGGATTCCAACGCTTGAGGAATTCATTCGCGATTGCCATGCCAACAATTTGCCGCTTATTGGGGTGTGTTTTGGACATCAAATAATCGCTCAGGCTCTCGGGGGCACAGTTGAAAAGTTTAGAGAAGGTTGGGGCGTTGGTTGGGCACCGTTCTTTTTTCTAGACCAGACGATATACCTCAATTCATGGCATCAGGATCAAGTTGTAATTGTACCTGAAGGGGCACATGTTTTGGGACACAATAGTTTTTGTGAAAATGCCTTTATTAGTTATGGTGAAAACACTTTTTCATTGCAGGCTCACCCCGAATTTGACCACGATTTTATCAGGCATCTCATTAAATATCGTGGATCTGAAGTTCCGCAAAATAGGGTTCAAGGAGCTAAGGAAAGTTTAGAAAAAAAATTAAGCAATGATTTAATGAGGGATTTTTTTGGATATCACATTAAATCGCGGTCACTTCAACAAGCGATTGAAAATTTCAGTAATGGTCAGTGATTTTAGCCTTGGAGCTTGTCAATTTTCTTTTGCAATTCAGTCATTTGCAACTTAACCGCTTCTAGGTCAGACTGACCCTGGTTCGGCTTTTTTGGATCGATATCTTTATGGCTGCCGTTTTGTGGCTGATTCCAAAATGGAAACATGTTTGATAGATATTCCTGCTGGCTCTTCTGAAACTCAACCCATCCTTTCACTGGATTCGAAACATTTTTCATAAATTCCGACTGGCTTTGATTCAGTATACTGTAGGTTGCTTCAAAAAATTTGGGGATGATTGCCAATGAATCTTCTTTGTATGATTGGACCATCTTCATAAGAATATCGACAGGCAGAACGGGTAATCCAGCTGATTCATTATTGATAATAATCCGAACGAGTAATTCACGGGTTAAATCTTCTCCCGTTTCACGGTCGACTACTTTTATACTCTGACCTGATTTGACGATATCAGCCAAATCTTCTAAAGTTGTATATTCGCTTGTTTGAGTATTATAGAGCCTACGACTTGAGTATCTTTTGATTAGAAGAGGTTCTTGATTATTTTCCATTATATTTCATGCCTCATGGCTAGAGCGGCAGAATCAGAATTTATTTGGCCGCGGGTATTAATACATATTGTCCCGGAGCGTCGCCGAGTGAACGGTCAGCATCAATCTCTCGTGCCGTGGTATCTGGTCCCGATTTAAGGGCAAGCCATTTCATCCAACTTCCCCACCACGTGCAATCACTGTATTGAGCTTTTGCACGCCACTCTCCAAAATCATCAAATTGATTGGGATTGATGAAATGCCCGTACTTCTTTTTAGTCGGTGGATTAATAATTCCGGCGATATGGCCCGATTCAGCCAAAATGTAATTTTTTTCCTTACTCGCTGCTTTTTGCAGACCATTAAATGAAGTTTTCCAGTTGACTAAATGGTCTGCTTCGCATGCAATTGCAATAAATGGCTGCGTAATATCTGCGATCCCAATTGAGACATCATTAACTATTGTTTGGCCCTTGGCGAATGTATTGCCGCGTATTGTATCGTAAAAATACTCTTTAGCCATTCGTCCTGGAAGATTGGTTGTATCGCTATTCCAATACAGAAGGTCAAACGCTTTCGGCGGTTCACCCATCAGATAGCTTCGAATGGCAGGACCATAGACGAGATCATTTGCCCGTAAATAGGAAAAAGCTTGCGACATATTTTTGCCAGGAAAATACCCTTTAGATTTAATTTCATGATCAATTCCAGCAAGGTATTCGTCACTAATAAAAATTCCCAACTCACCAGCATCTTCGAAATCGGTGAGTGTGGTGAAGAAAGTGGCCGAGTGAATGGTATCGACTTTCATTTTATTTTGATAAGCCATGGTCATTGCCAACAGCGTCCCGCCAATACAATAACCTACGGCATTGAGTTGCTTCGTGTGACTCAATTTGAGAGTTTCATTGATAGCTCTCTGGCTACCTTCTAGAACATAAGTGTCCATGCCAACGTCATGAAAGGATTCATCGGGGTTATTCCAACTGACAACGAATACTGTAAAACCTTGTTCAACCATGTAGTTGATAAAGCTGTTGTCGTGGCGAAGGTCCAAGACGTAATATTTGTTGATCCATGGTGGAATAACCAAGAGAGGCAGCTCCTTGACCGTTTCTGTTTTGGGGGAATATTGGAGCAACTCAAAGAGTTTGTTTCGAGCAACCACTTTTCCTTCGCTGAGGGCAATGTTATCACCTACTTTGAAGGCACTCGTATCTGCAAGAGTTACGATCAAGTCACCGTCGTTTCGCTCAAGGTCTTTGACAAGGTTTTCCAATCCATCAACAAGCGACTGACCTTCAGTATCAATGGCTTTTTGCAGAGCCTCGGGGTTGGTTGGTAGGAAATTTGCAGGACTCAACAAATCAGTGACTTGGTGGGAAAAGAATTCAATCTTTCTTTTCTGGCTTTCATCAAGTCCTTGCAGATTTTCAAAGTAACGATTGATAATTTTAGCATTTAAAAGATACTGTTCTTTAATCAAGTTGAAGTAAGGATTGTTCCAGTGCTCGCTTTTAAAACGATTATCCTTAGTTTGGGGCAATGATGTTTCATCCGATTGTGATCCCATCAGGGATTCATTGGTTCTTAACCATAGCTCCATGGATTTACCCCAATACTGGACCTGATTTTCAAATATTTTTGTCGGATTGATAAACACATCTGTGATACTTGCAATTCCCGTCTGTAACAGTGTGTCACTATCGGGGTGAAGAGTTGCGGGGTCAATGGGTTCCTTTTTGGCAAGAATTTCCATTAGGCGCACGCTCAACTCCTCAATTCGTATCATGTTGTTGTTGAACTTTTCAGAATGTACTTTTGACTCACCCATACGTTCAGTCCTTAATTAAAATTTTATTTACATTAACTCTATAATAAACTATTTCCTAGAAATTGGATTTTAATAATGTGATGAAGGGAGGCTTAATGAGACCGTTATTTACTTATGACGCAGTTGAGAGTGTTCGATTAACTTGCGAATGGTCTGGTGCTTCGGCAAAAACATTTTGGTCTTATCCCTTTTTTGGTTTTTCAACGAGTTATATTCCCAAGACTTTTTCGGCTTGGGGAACAGTCGTTGAGCGAACCTACAGCAGAATTGTTGAAAAACCTGACTGGGGAATTGATTGGGTTGTTTCAGACCATGTAGAATACCTTGTCAACAAAGAAACGGTCATTGATAAACCGTTTGGTAACCTTGTCAACTTCAAATTAATTGGTCGCCCTGAATCACCCCTTAAGGTTCTTCTCATCGCGCCCATGTCTGGACACTATTCTACCCTTTTACGTAAGACTGTACGGAGTCTTCTGCCAGACTGTGAGCTCTTCGTCACGGAATGGAAAAATGCTCGAGACATACCGGTCAGTGAAGGAAAGTTTGATATTGAAGATTTTACCGAATACTTAAGGGATTTTATGGTGTTTCTTGGACCTGATACGCACGTGATTTCAGTGTGTCAGCCGGTTCCCCTGACATTGGCAGCTGCGGCGATGATTGCTGAGGATACCCCAGACTGTCAACCAAAAACAATGATTCTGTTCGGTGGACCTGTTGACCCCGATGCTGCTCCAACTGAAGTCACCGATTTTGGCAAGCGAGTAACAATGGGGCAGCTTGAACGATTATTTATTCAAAATGTTGGCTCTAGCTATTTAGGTGTTGGTCGTGTTGTTTACCCCGGAATCACCCAACTCTCTTCGTTCATTTCGATGAATTTACAAAGTCATCTCACAGCGTTTCACGATCAAATTATGCGAACGGCTCGCGGTGAATCCTCTGATCATGACCGTCATAATGAGTTTTATGATGAATACCTTGCCGTCATGGATATGACAGCCGAATTTTATCTATCAACTGTTGAACGTATTTTTAAAAAACGCGAAATTGCTCAAAATATTTTTAAAGTGAGAGGAAGACCTGTAGATCTAGGTAAAATCAATCGAACTGCGGTCAAAATAGTTGAAGGTGGAAAGGATAATATTTCGGCTCCAGGCCAGTGTGCTGCAGCTTTGGATTTGTTGAGTGGACTATCGGAGCATCAAAAAGCAATTCATGTGGAACCCAACGCTGGACATTACGGAATTTTTTCGGGGAAATCGTGGATCAATGATATTCGACCTCTTGTTCTTGATTTTATGGCGTGTAATTCTCACTAACAATCAAATTATTCCTGACTCTGACACTCTGAGGATTTAACCACCTAATCCACGTTAGATCAGCCTTGCAAAATAGTCACTACATTCCCCGCACTTAAGACGCGCAATAGTACCCTTGTTATTCGCTATACCACCCCGCATTTAGTCCCTGTCTCTGCGTAATTCATCTATCCTCGTCTCAGACAAACTTTGAATTGTTGTTATTAATTTTCATTGCCAAGATTTTTTCCTTACATCAAATACACAGTATCGGTTCAGGATATTAATAAGGGTTTATTTGGCAAATAGGTCTTCGTGAAAGCATTCAATTCAGCGATGTGTCGATTCTTTGCATCTGCCTCCAACTGGTGAAGGCAAAGATGTTTGATAACTTATATCATGAGCGTTTATTTTATATTTCAGCCAAATGTCCTCTTCGTACAGTATTGCAGTTTTATTTGGTTGATGCACCATTGCTGATTACAAATAGTTGAGCATTTTCAAAAAGTACGGTACTTGAACAGGAACTGTCTCGTTGGTATCGGTTAATCTGATTAAAGGCTTCATGTATGTCACCACCATGACGCTTGAGTTCTACTTGAACCATTGATCAATCAATGTCCAATATAGTCAAATCATAGCGATAGTCTTGTCTACCTGAGGCTTCATTTGGGTTAAATACCAATAATGAATTATTGTGAATGCTTTGTTTATCAATCAGGCGAACGTTCTTGGCGGTACCGTCATCTCGTTTTAGAATATGAAAAATACTTCCTGAATACGTGCCGTCTTCTCAACAATACCATCATTGTTACTAGCGATTTTGATCTTTAAGAAATTATTCCATTCGGAAGCGGTAAATTTGAAATTATTCAGTTTCTCCAACTGAAAACGGAGGTTGGAGGTCAGTTCATCTGAAGAGGTGATTAGTAAGTATTCATAAGCTTGCGATTGCAGTTGCTGAATGAAAGCCTTTTCTAGTTGATCTTCAGTTTGAAAGGCTTATTCTTTATTATCATCGGGTAAGTATTCAGTAACAACAGTGCTTTCCCTAGATATGCCAATAGCTTCGTATAGATTGGGGTTTAATTCTCCCCAATTATTTTTATGCCAAAGATCAAATTAGCTAAATTCTGCTTATTCTTCTGAAAAAAGTTTTTTCAACTCATCACCACTTTTCTTGACTATTTTCCCATCTTCACAGAAGACAGCATATTGTCCTAACCGCCACTTTCTTTCTAAATCCTTTCTAACCGCCTGGCGAAGGCCTTCTAAATGTTGAAGAGCTTCTTGTGATGGGGAGTCTGTTTTAATTATTTGCATTTGCTAAGTTCCTCAAGAATTTTGTAGTCGCTGTAATCAACAATATAGCGTTTATCACCAAATTGTTCAAATACAAGTTTTGGTTTATTTTCATTATTCATAAAGCAAGTACATTGATCTACGATATAACTATAATTGTTCAATAGAAGGTTAAGGCTTCTTGGAAATCTTCTTCTTATATCCTTAGTCGGTATGTTATGTCCTCCTTTAATTACCCGCTCTGCCACCCGCTCAATTGAACTCTCAACATTTGGGAGTGCAAGATAGAATAAAATTATTTGCCAACTTTCAGCTTTAAGACGTTCTATAAGTCGTAAGTAGGCTCTCCCTGAAAGAGTGGTTTCGAAAGCAAAATCGTTACGAGCATCAATACATTTCTCTATTTCATTTAGAAATAAGCGACTGGCGATAAGCAAGTTTTTTTCAGGAGAGAATGGAGATATTCCAGCAGCAATCAAATCTGCATTAATATATTGAGAACTATTTGTAAGTTTTGGTAGATAATCCAAAGAAAAAGTAGTTTTGCCTGCTCCGTTTGGGCCAGCTATAATCCAGCATGTCGGCATTAAGCAGCTTCCTCAAATGTGAGAAGTTTGTCTTGATAATATTCATATTGTTGTTGACGAGCTTTGATTCCTGCGTGGAGTCCAGTCAAAAGGTCTTTTAGCAGACTATCGAATATATCTAGGAAAGAGACAATTCTCTCTTGCTTCTTATTTGATGGCTTATTAATAGGAACCTTTGTTAGACTCTCGCCTTTGATACGCCTTAAACTTGTTCCCATTATATGAAGTTTCTTCTTCTTGTGAAAATATTCTGTCTGGAAGAAATATAATAAGTATTTGGAATTAATTAAGTGTTGGAATATGCAAGCATCGGTGCTGATAGCAAAATTTTCAACACCAATCCATTCTATATCCTTTGTGAAAGCGTCATCATCTTCGCTCGTTGTAGCAATCACTAAATCACCACTTTTTTCTTTGCGTAAACGAGAAGCGACTTGTGGATTGATATATGATTTGTTTGCTTTAGCCCATACCCCGAAGTAAGTGTGTATTTGGCCGTAGTGAATACAGCCAAGTCCAGATTCAGTGAAATCCGACTTTTTGATACCTGAGTCACGAATAATTGTTCCAATCTTACCCAATGTAGTCATTTTCACACATCCTCTAACTGAATCGACATCAAATGTCAAGAGTTTGTCTCGGTAATATTGATACTGCTTTTTTCGGGCCTCTAGTTCTGCCTTTAGTTCTGTGAAGGTGTCTAGAATTTTCACGATTGCTTGTTGGATTTCAAAAGGTGGAACGGCAATACTCAGTTTTGAGTAAGTACTAATCCATTGTCTTGCATGATAGTGAGGTATAAATTTGATGGTTTGCATCGCGAAGTAAATGAACCTAGGTGATATGATATCGGGTCTTGGTTTCAGCAATTACATAGCTGAAGATTGTGCCTTAAAAGGTAACGTAACCCATTTAAATGCGGTTGTGAAATCATCAAAAATAATGAAGGGTTTTTCTTGGGATGGAGGATAGATTCCATCAGTTTCATTTGTATAACCAAGTAAAAAGGTTTCTCCAGCTGTAAGGACTGGAGTGTTATAACTGTCGTCATATGACGCTGATTTTACAAGATATCTGTTCGGTTGTTCATAGTCAAGAATCTCACCCAACTCCTTGAAAGGAACATCCTCACTATAATTTTCAGAAATCAACTGTTCAATAATTTTCATATCTCAATTCCTTTTAGACCAGCAACATCTATTCTTTTTTGAAGTATAGATTGTTTTGAAACTATGCGAGAGATTTCTAAGTTAAGTAACTTGATATCAACAGTCTCTCTGTTGTCCATAGTTATCAACAAAGGAAGATACAGCAATACTGTAGTCATTCTCTGCTATCTTTTCACTGTTTACAGGTTTGCAAAGTATTCAATATCTTGGTGGGTTGAAATGCATCTATTATTTTTTGTTGATGCTCTGTTTTGATTTTATTCTTATTTCCGCTACGAATTAATTCGTTTGAAGCATCAATAAACGAAATGGCGTTGTCTAGCTTGAATTACAATAATACAGGTTGCTATCCCAGTTCCAAAAAAGAGGTTTGGGGGTAATTGAATGACTGCATCAACGTAGTTATTGTTTATCAGGTATTTACGAATTTTTTGCTCAGTGCCCCCACGATAAGGTACACCGGTAAATTCAACAGCTGCTGTTCCATTCGCCGCCAGCCACAAAAGAATGTGCATAGTGAAAGCGAGATCGGCTTAACCCTTGTGAACAAGTACTCCTGCAGGTGCGAAGCGATGATCATTAATCAGTAAGGGATTATCTTTTCTTTCCCATTTTGTGGAATATAGTGGATTTGAAATATTGGCTTCAAACGGTTAATCGTCCATGCGAACGGGATTAATAAGGGTATCGCCATGTGCAATATCAAATTTTTCGAAATCTACATCATGTAGGAACATATTTATTCGGCATAGGTTATAAGTGGTCAAATTGATTTCCTGACCAAAGAATCCTTGGTGTACGTTGTCATGACACACTACTTTGGCAAATTTTAGTAGTAGTGAACCGGAACCTCAGGCAGGGTCATAAACTTTGTTGACATTGTCTTTACCTACTACGGTGATACGAGCTAACAATTCTGATTCTTCCGGAGGAGTATAAAACTCACCTCCTGATTTCCCAGCTGTTGAAGCATACATGGTCATAAGGTACTCATAAGCATCACCAAATAAATCAATGGTATTGCTGCCCCCTATCATTGCGGGATTATGTAAAGCTTTATATAATACCAGCTTATGTAAAAAATTGGGCAGTAGCTGTTGAAACTTTATCGGCTTTAATATAAGTCATGAATCGCCTCATTTGATTATCGATATTGTGGGATCCGGGCATGGTGCACTCCTTTGTAATTGCATGGGTCACTGCTGATGTCATTTGAGGCGTCTTTGGATTTAACGATATCTAGCAATTCTAGTTGAGCTATGCACTCCCTCCATTGCTAGGGACCGGGCTCTGAGAATAACTCTATCATCCTGATTGTCGCTCAATACAATTCAAGAAATTGGGTTAAGTGCAGTCATTCCGTGATATAACATATAACGATTGTCCACACATTTCTTTGGTCAGAAATTGCTGATATCGGTTGCGTAATAGTAGCTCAATCGGAACTTTGGAGCATTTCCGAAATGAAGCTGTTTTGTTCCGTCTTCAACTCAACAACACCAATCAAGCGGAGTTTAAAGCTTCAAAATGTCGAAGTATGGAGCGTATTCAATACAGGGGTGTTCTGGTAGGATTTTGAATATTCGTCCAGGCCAGAATAAGTTGCCAATTTAGCGTGGGGCTTACGTTATTTTACCCAACCAGTTGAGCACCTTTTGCTAAGCTACTCAACTTGGCATAAGCAATCTCTGGATCAACCACCCCGAAACCAGCAAATGTCCCCAACCCACAATCGGTCCCAGCCATAATTTGTTGCGCGGGTAAAAAATCAAGGAATCTTTCCAACCGTTGCCGAACCACTTCGGGATGTTCAACAAAGTTGGTCGTTGAGTCAATTACTCCTGGGACAAGAATTTTATCATCAGGAATATCGTCTTTGCGATCTCTGAATATTCTCCACTCGTGGGCATGGCGTGGATTAGAGGTTTCAAAAAGGAGATACTTCGCTTTGGATGAAATTAATAGATTGAACATTTTTTCCATACCAATATCGCATGTATGCGGGCCTTCATAATTTCCCCAGCAGATATGCATGCGAATTCGACTCGGATCAAGACCACTCAGAGCTTCGTTAAGTACCTCAAGATTTTGCGTGGCAATTGTTAAAAACTCCTCATCGGAAAAATCTTGAAAAAGCATATGCCTTGAAAGCGCGAGATCTGGACAATCTAATTGAAGGTATAACCCACTTTCAACGATTGTCTGATATTCAGTTCGCATGACCTCCCCTAGAGCGTAAAGATAATCAACTTGTGATGGAAAATAGTCGTTGGGCAGGAAGAGACTGATCACGCCAGGTGATGCGGCATTCATAAAACCATCTTTGGCACCAGTTGCGTCCATGGCGTCTTTAAGGTTCCTAATGTCCTTTTGTAAGGCATTATTGTCTTTGGGCATGATTTTACCGACACAATAGGGCCGTGAATATTGTGGTGTTCCACCCGAATCAGCCAATCGCGTAAGAAACGAAGGAAATTCCAGAAGGTCTGCCGGTGGTTGCCGTGGTGCATTACCAGCAAAGCCAGTGTATCGATCCTTGATATAAGTTGCGTATGATATCTTTGAGGTTTCACCGTCAGAAATAATATCTATTCCTGCTTCGACTTGCTTTTTGACTGTATCAAACGTTGCTTTACGCATGACCTCGTCAAAATGGTCTTGACAATATTCTTCGTCATTTTCTCGGGCAAATAGAAGATCAACCACTTCTTGTGTTCGTGGTAAACTACCAACATGTGTTGTTTTAATTTTCATAACTCAACCGCTGAACTCATTTAGTTACTATTATATCCCCAAGTTGGACCAGCTGGATCGTTGGTCCCCTTGACTCTGAATAGACTAGCTTCACCCGAAACTGAAGGCTCAACTTGATATTGTGAGTGTGGCGACACTAAAGCAACATCCCCCGGTGAGAGAATTTGGTTTTCGTTTCCACACGTCACACGCCAGTGACCCTCAGTCGTGATAAAAACTTCACTGTGAAGATTATTATACTGCTTAACTTGTGTAAAGTGGGTAAAAAAATCAACTTCAAATCCCGGCTTATCTTTCAGCATACCATTGACCCCAATGACTTTGGATGGGAATGGATTTGATAAAGCAACCATATCCCAATAGCGAGCGACATAATACGGAACAACTTGTGCCGCTGACGGTTCACCAAATTGGGCAAGTTCGTGGTTTGAAAGAGGAGACATAGGGGCAATTCCTTCAGGAAGGCTTTCCCCTTTTTGGGTATCGTATAATTTCCCAGTTTCAGCAAGAATGAGGCCATGCTTGCGTGCTTCTTCAACGACTTGAGGAGCCCAAACCACACCTCCACCAGAGTCATCACCACCGAGAATGGCCATCAACATGCCATATGATTGCCCGATGTTTTCAAAACCTCTGAAAATACCTGTTGGAATATTAAAAATATCTCCTTCCTCCAGGACAACTTCTCCAGCCAGACCATAGCGGCCCCAAAAAAACCTCCAGCGACCCTTCAATACAATAAATACCTCGGCTGTATGATGCGAGTGTAAGGAGTTTCGACATTGCGGTGGTTGTCCAGCTGCACCTATGTTAAACCCGGGCGTTTCAACGATATGTACATGTTGATCAGAACTTTCCGAAACACCACTACCAATGATAGTAAAATTCTCTTTTTTGTCAGAACCCGGTGTATGGGTATCAATAAATGCTGTCTTGCACGGGATAAACTCGCCATGGCGAACAAGCTGAATTTTTTTACCTGAACTCAAGGGTGTCATAGTGAAATCAGATTAATTTATTGTGGTGTTTTATTCATCATCTAGGGGTAAATTTGTTCCAAAGTACATTCCTTCATCTTCGCGATGAATTTGACTCCAAATAGAGACATGATCAATTAAGATAAACTCTCGAATAATTCCATTAGGCCCATATTCGGCATGCGAAATTCCCATGATGTCAACAAAATGCCCTGATGGACGGCCAAACATTCCATAACCAGAATGATCACCGGTTAATCGCCATCGCACTGCGGCTTTTGCCGGATGGTTTTGCCCTGATTGACCAATCTGGTGCTCGATTCGAAATTCAGAATCAGGAAACGAAGCACAAAAGGAAATCCAGAACTGTTCGGCTTCATCAATCCCATAAACAGTTTTCCCCTCGCTTAATTCCAGTTGACACGCGCGACTATAATTCTTGTAAACGGATGAAACTTCACCACGCATCATGGTGTTGAGATGTTCAACATACAAGCGACTTGTTTCGGTTTCAACACCCTTACCATGATAGGGTCCTTCTATATTGAGGCCTAATGGGTCAGTTCCTTCAATCGGGTCAAGTAAATACTTGTGATTGCCATAATTAATTCCCAGTTGTTTGAAAATTGCACCTTGATCTTGTACCAACCATTCATCGTTAATTACCCAACCATATTGATCGTCTTTAACGGCATGACAGTCTGCAATGACCCGGTAAATTATTTCTTTATTAGTCGGTTGACCATACTTTCCTTGACCTCGGTGAGTCGCTTTCGATAAAATTCTATGCGACGAATACCAACTGTTTTCACCCGTCTGAGCCCAAATCACATCCTCACCCAAGAGAACTCGGTCGGGAAACTCAGCAAGCGTTTCACCCGTTGCCTGAATAACTGATTTATTGCCAACAGCAATCCCATCAGGTGCTCTGACCTTTACATCATCATGATAATAGCGTCTTATTTTGTTGATTCCTTTTTCTTCCCAAATTTCAAAGGTAATTCCGAGAATAAATTCTGGAAATGATGCGTACTGTGAACTATTAGACATTAATTTTCCTTTTTCTTGTTGACTTACGAACGATTAGGTTTCCGTTTATTTTAACTTGGACGGGACTCGCTTTAGGATTATCGACCAACTTGATCATTTGTTTAACGGTGGCATTGACCATTTCGTTCAGAGGTTGACTGATTGTTGATAAGTTGTAACTTCCCCAATCAGCCAACGGTACATTATCATATCCAATAACTGACACATCTTCGGGTATCTTCAACCTCAATTCTTCTCGAATGACATCCATAACGGCAAAAGCCATATGGTCATTCCCTACAAAAATTGCATCAGGGGGAGGCGAAAATTCAGTGAATAAATGTCGTGTTGCTTGCATGGCAACCTCTCGTTTATACATCCCATCTATCACTCCTGCAGGAACTAAACCATTTCTCTTCATAGTCAATTCAAACCCCCTGGCTCGGTCTAGACCAGTGGATGATCCCTGCCATCCTGTAATGTGTGCAATGCGTTTGTGACCAAGGTCAATCAAATATTGGGTGGCTTGTTTTGCCCCGAGAAAGTTATTTGATGTCACCGACGAAATTGAGCTATTGTTTTGATGACGGTTAAAAAGAATAATAGGCAAATTTAAGCTTTTACACCGCCCAACCAAACTGTTAGACACTGCGACAGAAGCTGCTATGATACAATCCACTTGGTAGTCAATCAGCTCATTAACAACTTTCTGTGCTTCCTTATCGGTAGCGTTTGGTGTCAAAAAAATCAGGATATGATAATCTTCCTGCTTGAGGGCTTTTGACAACACCTGAACGGCACTTGAATAAAATTGGTTATCAAGATAGGCAACTACCAAAGCGATTATTTTTGATTTGCCTGTAATTAAAGACCGTGCAATTGCATTGGGTCGATAATTCAACTCGTTGGCGGCTTTTAAGACCAGACGTGAAGTTTTTGGTGATACTGAGGCTCCCTTTGTGAATGTTCGACTCACAGCCGACTGGCTAACTCCTGCCCGCAAGGCAACATCAATAGACGTTGTACGACTCATAATTAAGCTTTAACTAATTCCACGGACTAACCTGCAGTCCAACCGCCGTCAACAGAGATGTGCGTACCAGTAACCATTCTTGATGCATCAGAGGCTAGATAGACAACGGCACCCATAATATCCTCTATTTGGCCTAATCGACCAAGTTTTATATTCGACATGATCCACGCCAACTTTTCGGAATCCTTGAGAACTTCAGCCGTGAGTTTTGTTGCAATAAATGTAGGACAAATTGAGTTTACCCTAATATGCATTGGCGCCCATTCAATCGCCATCGCTTTAACCATTCCCTCAACGGCATGTTTTGAAGCACAATAAACAGTTCGCTCAATACCGCCAACCAAACCCATTTGGCTGGAGATTTGAATGATTGAACCCCGGCCTAAATCTGACATCCTACGGGCAGCTTCCAAGGCCACAAAATAAGCACCTTTAGTGTTTAATTCCATGACGGTATCATAGTCTGTTTCGCTGGTGTCAAAAGCGGGCTTATTCCGAGCAGCTCCTGAAGAATTAACAACGATATCAAAGGGATCATGATTCCTAAAAAACGTCTCGACACTCGGTATGTGCGTTATATCAATTTGAAACCCTTCTATGCTTATCCCAATTTGAGTGAGAGCTTCAATCGTAGCGTTAATCGTGGCTATGTTTCTTGAGGCGACGCTCACTTGTGCTCCTGCACGAGCAAGGGCAATAGTACAGGCCAACCCCAAACCAGTGGCACCACCGGTGACTAAGGCTCTTTGTTTCGTGAGACGAAATGAGGGAGGCTCAGGTAAATTAACCAAGTTAAAATATCTCCTTTATATGTTTATGGGGAATAACTGTTTCTCCATAAGGAACATTAATTCCGCCATACCGCCTTAATCGAATATTAGCCTGTTCGGCATGACCAACAAACCCTTCTAATAAACTTAGCCTAGCACAATATTGGCCAATGAAAGTGGCGGCCTCATCGCTAGTAACCTTTTGATAACTATGGGTTTTGAGGAATTTTCCAACCCAAAGTCCACCAGTATAACGTCCAGCACCTTTAGTTGGCAAGGTATGATTTGTCCCAATAACCTTGTCGCCATTGGCAACATTCGTGCGCGGGCCAAGGAATAATGCCCCGTATGAAGTCATATGGTCTAAAAACCAATCGTCTCTGTCAGTCATAACTTGTACGTGTTCGGATGCGATCTCATTGGCGACTACAAGCATTTCATCATAGGTGTTACAAACGATGATTTCGCCGTAATCATTCCAACTTTTTGAAGCAAAGTGTGCCGTTGGTAGTAAGGTTAATAGTCTCTCTATTTCTTGCATTGTTTGTTGTGCGAGTTTGGTACTATTGGTTACCAATACAGCGGGGGAGTTGACCCCATGCTCTGCCTGACCAAGCAAATCTGTCGCACATAATTCGGCATCAACAGTTTCATCGGCGATCACCATCGTTTCTGTAGGGCCGGCAAACAAATCAATGCCGACGTCACCAAATACTTGGCGCTTTGCCTCAGCAACAAAAGCATTGCCGGGTCCAACGATCATGTCAACCTTAGTAAAGCTCTCGGTTCCGTAAGCAAGCATTCCGATCGCCTGGATTCCCCCAACGATGTAAATTTCATCACCTCCCCCGAAGTGGATTGCGGCAATCACTGCGGGGTTTAGTTTTCCTTGAATAGGTGGTGTTGTAACGGCAATTCTTGGGACCTGAGCAACTTTGGCCGTAACAACCGACATGTGAGCCGATGCTACCATTGGGTATTTGCCCCCGGGCACATAACACCCAACAGACTGAATGGGGATATTTTTATGCCCCAAAATGACCCCCTTAATGGGCTCAACCTCAAGATCAACCATTGAATCTCTTTGTGCTTGAGCAAAGTCACGAATTTGCTTCTGGGCAAACTTGATATCATCAATAGCTTGCGAAGAAAGCTGATTGATCAACGACTGAATATCACCGTCCCTAAGCCGAAAAGATTTGGGTTCATAATGATCAAGGTCTTTTGAGTATTGTCTAATCGCCGAATCACCGTTTAGCTTTATTTCTTCAAGCATAGTGGTGACCAGTTGCGAGACCCGTCTATCTTCACTGGATTTCTGCAGGTTTGTTTTCCCTCGTTTTAAGTATTCAATTCCCACAATTCAATTCCTCCCGTTAATTGTGTAATTTTGCTACCCCTCACGAGGCACATCCTTGGCAATCATTGAGCGGTTGCCTCTTGCATCGCTTGCATTACCCTTTCACTGCACCAGTTGTCAGTCCACTGATAAGATGTCGCTGGAAAATCATAACTAACATAAACAGTGGAGCCGTAATCGAAACGGCCGCAGCCACAGCCTCTACCTGATCAGTCGTGGTCGTTTCCCGATTGAAATAACTTGTGATAGCTGGAACCATGGTCTGATTTTGGCTATCAAGTAAGAGAGAGGTAACTAAATAATCGTTATATGCAAGTAAGAAACTAAATAAACCTGTCGTAATTACACCGGGCCACATTACTGGCATAATAACCCACCAAAAGGCTTTGAGATGTGTACACCCATCGACACGTGCTGCTTCATCAAGCTCTGATGGAATATTTTGAAAAAATGCCCGCAGCATCCAAATGGTAAATGGTTGATTGATTGATACTAATACGGCAATGACTGCGAGAGGTTGACCGTAAAGAGTCGGTGCACTCTGGCCGAGTAAAGGTTCTAATATTTCTGCCGAGTTAATAAACACGGGCATGTAGCCAGAAACCAAAACAGAGTGGGGCAGGGCACGAAAAATTAAAGCCGCAATTAAAATCCAAAAAGCTAAGTTTGATCCCGAACGGGCTAATGCATAGCCGGCCAGAGTTCCTACGGTAAGCGAAATGACAACAACACCTGAGGTCACAATAAGGGAATTATTGAAGTTGCGATAAAACGCATTCTCAATCCAGACGGAATAGTAATGTTCCATGGTAAACCCGATGAGCGGTTTACCAAAAACGCCAGCCTTTTGATTAACGAACTGTAAAACGTTTATCAGGACTATCCCCAATATTACGATGCACGTCAATACGACAATGAAATTCCCAATAGCATAAAATAGATTCTCCCCACTAAAAGGTGAGTTGACTTTTGCTATGTGCCGAATTTTTTTGAATGAAAATCTTGCAATAGCATAGATGAAAACACCTCCACAAACGAGGTCGATAATTGACAACCCTTTACCACTTGCTCGAGTTTCAGGACCAAAAATTACACTGAAGGGATTTGAAGAAAATGAGTCAATGGGCTCTTTGAAACTCATGACCGCTATCCAGAAGATTGGAAAGGCAGCAATAACGCACCAGCAGGTGATAAAACTGATCACTCCCACTTTTAATATGAAAGGCAATTCCAGGGCTTTTGGGGCGGCCATTATAACACTCTTGCCTTATGATCTCGCCAAGTCTTATGAAGAAGCGGGGCTAAGATGATAACAATACCCACCATTGTCAGCATTGAGTTCGCTGAAGCACGTTCTACCGAACGTGTTCCGGATTGATCAAGCGTAAGAAAATCGTAAGTCAGCCATTGGAGTGAGATGACATGCGACTGTGATGAAAAACCAACGATTTCCTCAAACACCCGATAACTATCCATGAGATGGATAAGTGAAATAAATACGATGAGTGGCATCAAATGGGGAATGATAACATAACGGAGCCGTTCAAAACGATTTGCCCCATCAATAATGGCACTCTCAAGTGTATCTTTGTTAAGGGTCTGCAAGCCTGCATAAAATACGACAAAGGCAAATGGGGCAACGTGCCAAACGCGATAAAACATCATCATTAATTCTAATGTCCATGCTTGAGCGAACATGGCAATATCGCGATCTAACCACCATTCCAACAAGGCCGTGAGGATCCCATCGCCAATAAACAACCATTTAATTGATAAAGCTCCAATAACTGGGGTGATGATAAACGGGAGAAGAGAAACAAAAATGATTTGCCCTTTAATTGATTTAGCTAGATTGTTGACTGCAAGAGCGAGCAGCATCCCCAAACCAACGGCAAGTGGTAATGTAAATAGTGTAAATACAAGGGTAAATCTTAAGGCCTTCCAAAAGTCAATAGCCATTAATGACGACCAACTGAAATCTTGAAATGCCTCATTCAGCTTCAAGATACTTTTATAAGTGTCCCATCCCACGAATTTGGTCTGAGTTATGACTTTTCCATCCGCATCCTTGACCGGTTCAGCAACCAGTTCAATAACGCAATTTATAGTGCCAAATCCAGGCGTACATGTTTCGACTTCAACATTTTCATAAATTGTTGAAGTGGTAAAAAAGCTTTGTGTAAATACGCTGACGAGGGGGAAGGCGATAAACACCACCATCAACAGCATTGATGGGGCGATAAAGCCCAAAAACACCCTAAATTTCACCCTTTTTGTCCTGATCTATTATTTCCGGAGGTCAGTCAGACCTCCAGAAACATAGTGTTGATTATTGGACCAAGCCTTCTTCGCGGGCGGCAACAAGATATTCTGCTTCAATGTCGGCGAGAGTTGCTGCCGCATCTTTTTCACCGGTAATAAAGGCCGCCAGCCCATTGCCAAGAGCGCCAAGCATGATCCCCGTTGGAACGCTAGCGGGATAAGGTAACGCGCCATTAGCTGCTGTGTTGGCTGCCCCCATGGAGTAGCGGTCGGCGACATATCCATCGATTAACCAAATGGCATCAGAATTATTTGCTTGAACCATTTCGGTATCAATTCCTTCCATCGCCACTTGGAACGCTGCTTCTGCTTCAGCATCGGATATATTTTTGGCTATTACTATCCCATCCCACCATAATGACGATGATGGTCGGACTGAGCCACTTGCCGCAGAGGCCATTATCACTTTCCCAACAACGGTGCTTTCATCAGGATTATCCATTGCCCCCGCTCGTGAGGCCCAGAGATTAGCCATTGCAATTTTTCCCTGTTGAAACTGCTGTTGAACATAGGTCGAATCAGAAGTTAGGATTTCTGGATCCATATATTCTTTCAGTTTTGCCATGAGCTCTAAAACCGCAATTCCAGTTGAATTATTGATGGCCGGCGTATTATCAGCATTGATAAGAGTCCCCCCTTCACCAAGGAAATAATCAATAAATGACAAACCAATATCAAAGCCCGGTTTCCAAGTGGCTCCCAATGGATAATCAACAAGTCCAGATTGTTGAATAGCTTCAGCTGCAGCGAGCACATCATCATAGGTTGCAGGTTCGGAAATTCCAAGACCATCAAGAATGTCTTTGCGATACATTAGGTGCTTTGCATTAACCATCATGGCTATAGCCATGACTTTGCCGTCCTTTTTGATTAATTGTGCTTCGGAAAGCTGCGAACCGTATTGTTTGACCAAGTCATCCAGGGGTCTGATGAGTCCATTATTCAACAATGGAACCAATGAAGATCCTGCAACTCCGCCAATGTGGTATAACGATGGATTTGCTGAAAATGCTTCAACATGTTTTTGGTTAAACTCTTGATCAAGCACTGCTTGAAAATTGCCACATTCAGCCATGGCATTAGTCACTGATTTCCACGCTTGAAAGGCCGCCGAAAACGACTTGATTTCTGTTTGATTATCGTAGGCACAAGCTGCCCACAAGGATGTCGGCATCAACCATATCGATACCACTAATCCGATCACAATTTTTTTCATAATACTCCTCCGTGTTGTCTCATCCATTCAGGTGAGATTGTTGATGACCATGTGGTCATTAATCTAGTCGCTAAGCACTAGACATTAAATTCCCAGTTGTTTGATCAAACAATTGGCAAATATGTGGTGGTACGGCAATGGATATAGTATCCCCTATTGCCGTTCGAAAATCTTTGTTGGCCTTCACAGATATCAAAGCATCACCGATAAGTACGGTCGTCAAAGTTGCATCACCGAGAAGTTCGACTGAATAGGCTGGAGCACAAATCTCACCGGGTCCATCAACAATTGTCGCGTCTTCGGCGCGAAAACCCAGAACGACATCGCCATCGGGAAAATTCATATCTGGAATATTGACTCCTTCAGCTTGAAATATTTGGTCGGTAATTTTTCCTTTGACAAGATTCATGGCCGGTGAGCCAATAAATCCGGCAACAAACGTATTTGCTGGATGATCATAAATTTCCGCTGGAGTTCCCACTTGTTGGATCACCCCCTGGTTCATGACCACGACACGGTCTGCAAGGGTCATTGCTTCCACCTGATCATGGGTTACATAAACGGTAGTTACTTGCAGTTCATAGCTGAGATTTTTGATTTGAGCGCGGGTTGAAACACGAAGTTTAGCATCCAGGTTCGACAGTGGTTCATCCATTAAAAATACATTCGGTTCCCGAACAATTGCCCGAGCTAATGCGACCCGCTGTCTTTGTCCTCCCGATAGCTCAGCGGGTTTACGGTGCATAAACTCCTGCAATTCTACCATTGCAGCCGCATGATTAACGCGGTCAGCATGCGATTTAGGATCGACCTTTCGCACTTTGAGCGGGAACCGAATGTTCTCGTATACATTCATATTTGGATATAAGCCATAGGACTGAAACACCATGGCTACATCGCGATCCTTCGGATCAAGATCATTTACGATGGTATCATCAATAACAATTTCTCCCTCAGTTACCTCCTCCAATCCTGCGATCATTCGCATAGTAGTGGTTTTCCCACATCCTGAGGGTCCCAGCAACACCAAAAATTCGCGATCGGGAATTGTTAAATTGAAATTAGCAACACCGACAAAATTCCCCCATTTTTTAGTTACATTTCGGAGTTCAATTGATGCCATTGCCACACCACAAAAAGACCATTCGATTATTCAAAAATGAAATTTTGCATACGATTGCAAAATACTATTATAACTTTCCAAGCAATTATCAAGGAATAATTTTCAACTGTACCCTTAAATTACTGAGCTTATATTGTGTCTTCCCGTAAATACAAAAAGAATGCATAAACCCCATGCAATACAGGGTTTTGATTTGTTACCATCGCTCACAAGATTAGTTAAAAATTGTTTTATGCCATAAAAAGTCCCTTTTGGACGCCAATGCAACAGTTCTTTGAGTGACGAACATGAGGCAAACGGCTCCTTTACAACATACATGGTGATAAGGTGATTGAGACCATTATGTTGGACTATAAATTTCGTGCTGATATTATGGCTTGGCTCAAGGGTCTTCAACATCTGTATACCCATACGTCTGTGCGGGAGCGCCTGACCAGCAGGATAAACATTTGTTAATTTTCTCTTTGGTATATACAATATAATGAAATCAGTTGGAATTCATGCGTAAGGAAAATTTTCATGAAGACGGCCTTGATATGATGGTTCCTGTTTCCTAGAGAAAAACCACCCAACCCGCATCACTATACTCACATTTCAAACCCTGAAGATAACCATTCCGCCGGTAGGAAGAAACAATCGCCAATGCTGACCCGCTGGATTTCGGCATTTTGTTGAGTGAATAGATATAGATATCCCGTAGATAGAGCGTCAATCAGGATGATAGGGTAGAGTCAATCCGTGTGGGTTGTGGAAACTTCAATCAAGGAAGAGCAAGAGGTAATTCTTACCACGGTTACGAATGAGGTTAACGCCAAAGCGACTGGGCAAAAGCAGACCAGAACAAAACTGGGACATTGCTTCTTCGCGCTCTACTCAATCAGGTGCTGGTCTAATTGAGTTGGGTTAAGTTGTCTTCTTGGTGGCAATCTTATCCAATTTTTCAAAGCCACGTATTATTGGGCTAGGGCTTGCGGAAGCGAAAAATCATGAAGTGTATCTTTGCCACCCGTTGGTCCAGCGATTACAATTAACTTTACCCTAATATTTTCTGTAATTTTGCCGCTAGAGCCAAATATAATTTAAGCGGCTATATTCGCCAGTTTAGAAATAAATGCTCGGCTAAACTGATCAAACCACTGACGCACACACCTAGAACGGATAAAATAACAACACCTGCAAATAACCGTTCAAGATCATAAAGTGAACCCGCTTCAAGCACATAGGCCCCAACTCCAAATTCTGCCCCTAACATCTCAGCTGCAACCAAGAGGATAATAGCGATTGCTAAGCTGATACGAAGTCCAGATAAAATACCTGGTAAGGCACCAGGTAAAACTATCTTCCAAACGATTGAGAGCCAAGTAAGATTAAAACTCTGCCCCATGCGAATGAGGGTGCGGTCCACATTATCAACGGCCCCATAGGTGGCGACTACCATCGGAGTAAATGACCCCAAGGCAATCAAAGCATATTTAGAACCTTCGCCGATCCCAAACCAAATAACAAATAGCGGTAATAATGCGATTTTGGGGATTGGAAAAATAGCTGCAACAACTGGAATGAGCCCGGAACGAACATACGAAAACAAGCCAATGAATACTCCGACACCGATCCCGAAAAACACCCCAAGAAATGAACCAATGAAAAGTCGGCTCATTGATGGTCCTAAATGTTTAAATAGAAGTTCAGTTCTGTATAGGTCACCAAATGTTTGTAGAACATCGGAGGGATGAGGCAATGTTAAGGATGAAATCCACCCCATTCGGGTTCCGATCTCCGCTACGGCGATAATGAGTATAAATACAGTGACCCCAAACCACCGGTATGATTCAGGCTTAAAGCCACCGCCTCGAAAATTAACCGCACTGACGGATTTTTTTTCAGGTTTGGAGTAATTCTGCTTCTGCTGCACGAGCTTCTTCACTCATCAATTGCCATAATTTTTTTGCGAATACTTCTAAATCAGGATCTCCAAATTCTCGCTCGGAAAGCTTCTTGTTGATAGTAATTATTTCCCTTATGCGACCGGGATTTCGTGATAAAACGACTACCTGATGCCCCATTCGAACGGCCTCGGTGAGATTATGTGTAACATAAACCGCGGTGAATGAATCACGGTCCCAAAGATTAATCAAATCCTCAATGAGGAGTTCATGTGTTTGACTGTCTAAAGCGGATAATGGTTCATCCATTAACATCACTGCTGGATTAACGGCTAAAGCGCGTGCAATGGCGACTCGTTGCTTCATCCCGCCTGACAGCTGTTTGGGTAATGCATTGGCAAAATCCGATAGTTTGGTACGCCTCAATACGTCAGCAATGATTTCTTTTGATTGATGCCGATTAATCCTATGATCTTCAAGAACAAGAGACAAATTTCCGGCAACTGTACGCCAAGGAAGAAGAGCAAAATCTTGAAAAATGTATGTGAGTGGGTTAAGACACCCTTCTGGGGGCTCGCCGATTTTTAAAACAGCTCCTTTTGCCGGCTCCTCAAGTCCCCCGATAAGGCGGAGTAAAGTTGATTTACCACATCCTGAAGGGCCAATAATACTCGTTATCTTTCCATGCGGAACATCAAGTGAGATATCATCTAATACCTGTAAATCGTCATAATTGTGGTGAATATTTTCGAGACGTATATCCATACTTGTTTGATTTAATTAGGCCAATTTGTCACAGTTGACTAAAGTGTCTATGTATGCATGGGCAACGCCAAGTAAAGGCTATTCATAGAATGTGCTTAATGGTATTGTGAGCTCGTTAGGTAAAATTATTCCTGTTTGATTAAAAAATGGTAAAAACAGCTGGCTTCGTACTTAGGCATCAATAATTTCAACATAAGAATCATCAACAAGCATGTTGAGCGTAACACCCGGGTCAACCAACCCTTCTGATTGGAACCATTCAAGTTGGTCACGAACGGAAGCAAGATTGAGAGCAGCTCCTTTACTTAAACGCATAGTTCCGTTAATTATAGAAGGAGCAGCCTTCGCACGCTCACGGTCAGTATACACGTACTTGTGAATGATATCTACCATGTCATCAATCCCCTCTTGACCTTCGGACTGATCAATCATTGCCGCAGCGTAGTCGTCAACACCAGTAGTAAAAGCATTGAGAAAACTACTGGTAAGTAACCGTTCAAATTCAGCGTTATGAGTAGATGTGAATACAACAGTTATCTGATAATCTGGAATATAATCAGAAATATTACCAATGATATGAGCATTACCTCCACCCGCAATCGGCAAAGCTATATGGGGAACAATTGAAAAAGCATCAATCTGCCCAGATGTAATTGCACCCACGAGAGTACCAACTTTTTGTAAAGGAACATAAGACAGCGAAATATTCTCCGCAGCCGCCATTTTTGAGCCTTGATAATGCAAAGACGAGCCAGTTTGTGTGATTCCGTATCGCATACCATCAAGGTCTTTTGGGGCTTTCACTCCGTTTTGGAATGCTACATCTGAGACCAGATATTTCATTCCTTGCAAGCCAGCCTCTTCTTTGAGTGCACCTCCGATAATCTTAATTGCACCTTTTTCGGCTAAATTTGCTAAACCCCCAGTAATAGCTGTGACCGCGTAATCAATATCCTTGGATGCGATAGCCACAGCCATAGGTTGAGATGCTTGAAAAAAGACAAGTTCTACATCAAGTCCATTATCAGCAAAATATTCCCGTTCCTTGGCAATGAAACTTCCACTATGGGACGTAAATCGCAGTGCACCAACCTTGATCTTTTTATTCATTGCTATATTGGGAGTTGCCAACCCCATTGCCGTTGTTGCCCCGATTAATCCGAGGGTGTGACGCCGTGTTAATTTCATTTGTTTCCTCCCTGTAATTAGCGGCCGCGAGATAAGTTGAGATTAGAAAAAAATTTCAATGGTTAAGCAGCTAAAAAAAACTTATCAAGCAAATGTTAATATCCACAGGGGTCATTATACACTAATTTTGATTAGATTTTAAAAATTCTCAACAAATCTAATCAAAATTGTTCAAAATAAGACGATTTCGGTTTTATGAAAACACTTTGGTTCCAATGAGCAGAAAGCCTCAATGGAGTCGTGAAACTTCTCATTGTTGGATGCCTGGTTATTCAAATACGGTTATGATAATCTGCCTCATTGCGGCAAATTCCTAACTTTAATCAATGCTAATCGGGAGGTTCCAGCGTAGTTGGGTGGATGTCTTTGACTTAGTGCTTGAAGATAAAGGGACACCATTTGGCGCAACGTTGGTCCATTTTAATGGTGAGGTAACCTAAGTTGGGGACGAAAATGAATTGCTTACCACTTTCTTCATCAAGGAAAGAACAGTTTGACAATCACTTAAAGCATTATGTACCCGAGTTTGCTTGACGGCGGCTTGTTCATGCCGTGCTGCATCAGCCAATTTATGCCACTTCCAGCCATTACCCCACTGGTTAGGTACTGCCCTGTACCGCGAGTAATCAAGCATAATACATTGCCCATCAAACTTAACAAACTCAACACCTCTTATCTCACAAGATTGCCTAATGAGTCTTGCATCATATTGTAGATTATAAACCAGCACTATGGATGCTTGACTTGTCAATTGAGAAAATATGTCATTATATTGGTTCCAAGGTTGAGCCTTGAATTGCTTAAGTTTTGTCTCGGTTAAACCATGAATTTTTGTTGAGTCTTCAGGAATTCTATATTTAGGAAGAACATATTGATCAAACCTCGTGTGCCCAAGTGTATCAATCATAGACACTTGTATGACTTCCGATTGTTTCGAAAAGCCTGTTGTTTCAGTGTCTAAGATCAACACATCAGAACGACCCAATAGGTCTTGCCAGTTCGCAATCAGTTTCTTATCTGTCATCTATCCTTCGGCCCCATTAAAGTTAATCTGTTTGCCAGACTATAACATTTATTGATCAAAAATATAAGAATTTCTCAAAGGCTCTACAAATTATGCCTAAAAAACCCAAAACTGAACCCGCAAATTCAGGCATCATATATTTACTGAGCATACTTGCCTAAGGGTTGGCTAGAGTCAATTCATTGTCAGATTAATGATAAGGCATAGAGACAGAACACATTATTGGGCCGCGGTGTGGATGCTTGGCGCTGTTTTGTCTTTTAGCATTATGGCCGTTGCTGGTCGTGAGGTGGCGAGTAGCCTTGCACCCTATGAAATCATGTTTTATCGATCCTTGGTAGGAATCTTCATTGTTTTATGTTTCAGTGCTTATGGGCAAACTCTGAGAGAAATCAATTTACGCCACATGAAGCTTCATATCCTGCGAAATGTTTTTCATTTTGCCGGTCAAAATTTGTGGTTTTATGCTGTGGCTATCATTCCCTTAGCACAAGTGTTTGCCTTGGAATTTTCTTTCCCGATCTGGGTGGCATTAGTCGCCCCGCTCATGCTCGGAGAAGCGTTAACCCGAATCAGAATTATTGCAGCAATTTGTGGGTTTATTGGGGTATTCATAATCGCTCGACCGGGATTTATCGAAATTAATTCAGGAGTGATTGCAGCGGCATTATGTGCAATCGGTTTTGCGGGGTCATACATCTACACCAAACTCTTAACTCGAAATGCTTCAATCACTTGTATCATGTTCTGGATAACCACCATTCAAGCGATACTTGGTGCGTTGGTATCTCTCATTGCCGGGGGTATAACGGTCCCTCCAGTTGAAGCAATCCATTGGGTTATCGTGATAAGTCTCGGTGGGCTACTAGCCCATTATTGCATTACGCGGGCTTTAGCACTCGCTCCGGCTATTATTGTCGCCCCCATGGACTTTCTCAGACTTCCTCTCATTGCCGCCGTAGGGCTACTACTATATAACGAAAGAATAGACCTCTTTGTTGTAACCGGAGCCCTCTTAATTATTGGTGCAAACTACACCAACATATACTGGGAAAATAAGCAAAGAAACGCTCCACATTGAAGCTTTAACGGGAATTATCTTAAGGGATAAGGTTGGGAACAATCGTGACTATTTGAGGAAAAGCACTCAATAAAAATAGACCGATTACCTGTATAATTACAAACGGAATAACCCCCTTATAAATATGCCTTGTGGTCACTTCAGGTGGGGCAACACCTCGTAAATAAAATAAAGCGAAGCCAAATGGAGGAGTTAAGAATGAAGTTTGCAAATTGACCGCAATCATGATGGTAACCCATTTTGGATCTAAGGTGCCCCCGTATATCACAGGCCCAACAATCGGAATTACAATGTAAATAATCTCAAGGAAATCAAGAACAAAACCAAGAATGAATAGTACCAGCATGACAATGGCAAACACAACCCATTCTCTATCAAAACTACGTAAGAACTCCTGAATATAGTGCTCACCGCCAAATGAAATGACGACTAAATTCAATAACTGTGACCCAATTAAGATGGTAAAGACCATCGAAGTGACTTTTGCCGTTTCCCGAACAACTGGTGTCAAGATCTTGTTTTTTAAGAGTGTCCAACATGCATAGATCAATCCAAGCACGCAAATATGGTACATTAATAGGCCAACAACAATCGCAACCCACTCTTCAAAAAGGATAGTCGCTTTCCCTGTCCGTAGATCAAAATTGATCCCGATTAGAAGCATGATCACCATGGCAAAGCTAGTAATAATTATTATGCGCCCTGATTTATTCTCCTCTTTTAGTTTGCGGTAAGCAGCTAAGAGGATCGCTCCACCGGCTCCAAGTGCGGCGGCTGGTGTGGGATTGGTTATCCCTCCAAGGATTGAACCCAATACCGCGACAATCAACACGAGGGGAGGAAAGACCACACGAATTAATTCATTTCGGCCGAGCACCATAAACGCATTACGGCAACCATAGATGGCTAACACAGAGGGTATAATGAGCCAGATAACGGTCCATCCTGGTGTGGTTGTTGGATTTATGAGCACGATGTCAACCAGAACAGCCAGAACCACTCCACCAATACCAATATAAAATGGTCTTGGATCAGAAGTAATTGAAACACCTCGTGCGGTTGTAAGAATTAGTGTTGATAATAAAAATAACGTTGCGATACCACTTCCAATAATCGGCGCGGCCTTGATTTTGTCTTTGATTGCTTGAGCCAACTCGGATTCTGAAAGCCGTCGACTCGCTTCAACACCACCTGCTGCTGCAATCGCTTCAGCTTGGGCAACAGCAGCATCCCATCGTTCCTGACCATGCAGATCAATCATTGATTCTTGGCATTTTTCTGAGACATTGGTTCGGAGATCAGTCACATTAATGACATCAGTCATGGAATCAACAACAATATTTTGGCTGCCAACAAGACCCACCTGAACTGAAAGAATTAATCCGCCAATCAAACCCGCAGGGACAAATAGGAACCAGGTCATTGCTGTTCGTTTAGTGATAACCTCCATCCCCGTGCCCTTACCTTGAACCGGAGGAGCCATTGTTGGATTAATGATAGCATAGCCAAAGGCATAGGCAGCATATAAAAAGGCGAGCATAATACCCGGAAGGATTGCCGCTTGAAAGAGTGTTCCAACCGAGACAACAGCCGCCTCTCCCAAATAGGTTAAGGCATCTGAGCAACCGGCAACTTGAGCGCGGGTTTCTTGGGCGGTTGAATATAAGTCTCCTGCTAGAGTTCCTAACAGAACAATAACAATTGATGGGGGTATAATCTGTCCGAGGGTTCCTGAAGCCGATATGACTCCCGTTGCCAACTCCGGAGAATATTTGTTTCGAAGCATAGTCGGGAGAGACAAAAGCCCCATAGTGACAACCGTTGCCCCAACAATCCCTGTTGAAGCGGCTAAAAAGGCTCCCACTGCAACAACCGAAACAGCGAGACCACCTGGAAGAGGTCCAAAAATTCGAGCCATGGTTGTCAGTAAATCATTAGCAATTTTTGATCGCTCCAGTGTGATTCCCATTAACACAAACATCAACACCGCTAAAAGCGTTTCAATCGACTGACCTGCGAGCACTCGCTCGTTCATTCGATTAACAATAAAGCTCAGGTTACGATTGACTGCATCCTCCCAGCCATTCACAAATAAAGGATTCAGCAATGTTGGTAAATCCGGGTATCGAAAGCGCGAAATATCATATTGCGAAACACCCGTGTCAATTATTGCTTTGTATTCTGCACTTGATTTGTCAATCACTTGATGAAGCAGTACACCATTCCCATCAAGGAAAGCTAAAATACCAAACGAAATGACTGCGGAACCACCGATGGCAAAGGCCACAGGAAAGCCTGACATGATGGAACCGAAAAGCGTTAAAAAGACAATAATCAGGCCAACTTCAACACCATCGAGTCCAAAAATCATCTGACTTGATCTCCTTCAGATATGGAAATATGGGCATCAGGAATCTCATTTTGCAACTGATCTTTATCCATAAATTTATTGTCTGATTCTTCACCTTCTCGAAGTTCCAGTAATGACCTGTAAAAGAAAGCAATTGCCTGCAGGAACATCAGCCCGGCAAATAATAATAACAAAACCTTGAATAAAAAATACGCATCAAAGCCACTTGGTGAGAAGCCGATGGTTTCAACATTCCACTTCATGATACGTGACTTGCGTAAAAGCGCTTCAAGAGTGTCGCTTGCAGATACTTTTGGGGTGATTAGGTGCCGCCACATAAAAAACCAAGCATAGAGCCAAATTAATGACATGGAAGGTATCATAAAGAAAAGGGAACCGAGTATATCGATGATTTTCTTTTTTCGTCTTGCAATACCGGCATAAAATAAATCAACCCGTACATGCCCCCCCTGAATAAAAGTATACGAACAACAGAGGCAGACCACGATCGCATTAAACAGCTTAAGTTCTTCGGCCCACCATGCTAAATCACGGGAAAAAAGGAGAAATGTCCACTCGGGGATAAGCTCATAGCCTAAAGGAGCACCGGGACCAACTGAAATAACAGAAACACGAAATATCCGCTGTAAAAAGACAATGATAATTTGTTGTAAGACCATGGCCAGTCCTGCCCAAGCAGCGACTCGTCCAATATTGTTTGAAATATATTCAAGGATTCTGACCGCCCACCACATGACAGAACGACGCCATAGGCCAATACAAGTCAAAATAAAAAATAGTAGGATAACGGCCGAGAAAAACTCAAATGAACCGCCATAATATATAAACCGCATCATGGCCTGTTTATCAGACCAATCAAGCCACAGCTGCGGATGGGATATAGCATACCCAATGTTATAAAATGTTTGACCTACACCACTGACAAAGGCGACAATTAGATCAATCATCATTCACTGGGTCTAAAATTAAAAAGCCGCCCCCATAGGGCATGGGGGCAGCATTGAATTAACTTTAACCAATTACTCGATCGCGCTGTGCACGGAACTCACCGGTTGAGTTGGTCAACCATCCAGAACTCTCGCGCAAGGTGGTTTGATAATCAGCCAAAATTTCAGCAAAGAGATCATCTTCTGAATACTTGGCGTATAGTTCTGCGGAGGCAGAGCCAAATGCATCCCAAACACTATCTGGGAATTTCAGAACTTTGACACCTTCAGACTGAAGTCGTTGAAGGGCAGCACCATTGTTGTAAAGATACTGACTGAGGTTCCAAACGTTGGCGTGACCAGCGGCAATCTCAATCATCTTTTGATGCTCCGCTGAAAGGCCATTAAACACTTCACGGTTTGTGACCAAGCTCAGACCCGCTGCCGGTTCGTGGAAACCAGCTGTGTAGTAGAACTTGGTGATTTCTTGGAAACCAGCTTTTTCATCAGCCCAAGGACCAATCCATTCAGTTCCATCCAGTGCGCCTGAGGCCAAGGCTTGATAGACTTCTGCACCGGGTATATTTTGAACTGAAGCCCCCAAGAGACCAAGTGCTTCGCCACCGAGACCAGGCATTCTGAATTTCAAGCCATCAAAATCCTCGGGGCCATTGATTTCTTTACGGAACCATCCACCAGCTTGGGTGCCTGTATTACCGCCAAGGAAGGACTTTAATCCGAAAATTTCTCCCAGAGTCTCATGATAGTCATGTCCTTTGCCATGATAATACCAGTTGTTCAACTCTGTAGCCGTCATTCCAAAAGGAACACCAGTGAAGAAAGCATATCCAGGGTGCTGACCTACGAAGTAGTAATCAGCAGCGTGGTACATATCAGCTTGGCCGGAAGTGACTGCATCAAAGACTTCAAAGGCACCCACAAGTTCTCCGGCGGCTTTAACATCAACCACAAGTGAACCACCTGACATGGCATTGATGCTTTCTGCGCATTTTGCAGCTGCATCAAAGACACCGGCAAGACCACGACCCCATGATGTTACCATGGTGAGTTGAACATGACCTGAAGCAATTGCTGGTGCAGCAAGGCCTCCAGCGGCGACACCTGCGATTGCAGATGATTTTAAAAACGATCTTCTGTCCATAGTTTCTCCTAACGAACATTAAACAGTTAAGGTAATGTCAAAACAAAACCCATAATAATCAGACGAAGTTAAATTAAAGAAAACTGTTTGTCAATCATTTTTAATTGATTCGAGATTTTGGTTGCTGATAATATTGTTTTATGGACCGAAACTCGCCTGACTCCTCACATGATTGAGAAGATGTTGACTAGGATAACCATCAGGAATTTCACCGATTGCTGATTGAAACGCTTGAATACTTCGCGTTGTTCTCGGGCCCAGTAGACCATCAATACCTCCCGTATCGAAACCCAACTTAACCAAATATGTTTGTAACAATTCCATCTCGGCTAAAGAAAGACATTGGTCGGCTTGGGGCCACTCCGAATTAATTTTACTTCCTCCGGCCAATTCCTTAGATAATTGACTGACTGTAATAGCGTAGGGTAGCGATTTATTATAGCGTAACAGGATTTCAAAATTAGCAAAAATTGCAAATGCCGGTCCCTCTTTTCCAGCCGGAGTAATTATTGCACACTCTTGCTGACTGATGGGGCAGGGTGCTTCCAAAAATTCAACACCTTTTGCTACCCAATTCTTAATCAAATCCTTTTGTTGTGTGTTCGCTTCATAGTAATTTTGAGGAGTTGACAGGTGGACTTGAATCAAAACATCCTGATCAGATTCCCAACCTAAATGTTTTAAATAATTTGCGGTAGAGGCCAGCGCATCTTGTGGGTCATCTTCCCATATATTTGCTCTATCCTTGGTGGATATATCGATTCCCCATCTCAAATAAGTTTCTGGCATAAACTGAGTGTGTCCCATTGCTCCGGCCCATGACCCTAAGAAACAATCTGGATTTACGACTTCTGTTTGTAAAATCGCAATAGCCGCCGCAAAATTTCTGAGGAAGAATTTATTCCTGCGGCAACCCGCAAAAGCAAGCGTTGCAAGTGCTTCAGGCGTAAAATATGACCCTCGAACAGAACCATACTTAGTTTCAACGCCCCAAATGGCACATAGAATATGAGGGTCAACATTAAGGCCTAATTGCCTGATTTTCATAAAAGTGCTTGCTTCTGATGCCAGTTTTTCACGCCCTTTTTCCAACTGCTCTTCATTAATCAATTTGGTTACGTACTGAGCGAGTGTTAAGACCTTTTCAGGTTGTTTCTTACTCAGAGCTAATACCTCTTGATTTAGTTTGATATTGCGTAATTGGCCGATGTGTTTTAAGGCGACACATCCCTCAGATTCAAGCTCGTTCAAAAAGTCGTTGAGTTGATGGTCAAATGAGCAGTCAGTAGACACGGGTTGTTTTATCGTTTATGAGTTTTATTGAAAGCAGCAACTTGTTCAGGCGACGCTTCAATTTGGTATTGTTCAACCCACTGGTTATAGGGCATTCCGTAAACAATCTCCCGAGCTTCAGTTTTTTCAAGATGAATTCCTTTTTCAGCAGCGGCTTCGGCATACCATCGAGAAAGGCAGTTGCGGCAAAATCCAGCCAAATTCATCATATCAATGTTTTGTACATCACTTCGTTTTCTGAGATGGTGTATTAGGCGGCGGTATGTTGCGGCTTCAATTTCCAACTGGGTTTGCTGATTCATCATTATCTCCCTTAGTGGCTTTATCGGTTGAAATAATCCAGTATGCTGAGTTAACCCAAATAATAGCATTTTTCTGAGTCAAAAATGGCAACATTCAAAACTCAAATAATGAACAAGCGTTTGCTTTGTTACTTCGGGAGATTATAACCCGTAGCGATTTTAGGTAGAACCTGGATTTGGGCTGACAGGCAATGACTTTTGAAAGTAAGCAATCTTGATTGAGAAGCTTGAAATTGTCGATTTGGAATCGTTTAATTGTGAAGGCAGGATACCTGATTTGTATTAGATTGGAAATATTTTACAGCACACAATAACAGTCAATAAATTGAATGGTTAAACACGAATGAATTCAATGCAGCAAATATTCAAAGGCTAAGTCCACTGTGAAGTGCTGGAGTATCAACAGGCGAAAATCCATAGTGTCGTAGCCAACGAATATCGGACTCAAAAAAAGCCCTAAGATCAGGGATACCATATTTTAACATGGCAATTCGGTCAAGCCCCATGCCGAATGCAAATCCCTGATACTTATCCAAATCTACACCACTAGCATTGAGAACATTGGGGTGAACCATTCCACACCCCAAAATCTCTAACCAATCATTGCCTTCGCCTATTTTTAGCTGCCCATCACCCCAAGAACACTTTATATCGACTTCCGCTGAAGGCTCTGTGAATGGAAAATGTGAAGCCCGGAAGCGAAGTTCCACATTATCAATCTCAAAAAAGGCACGGCAAAACTCTTCAAGTACCCATTTAAGGTTAGCCATGGTTAGATCAGTATCAATTGCCAACCCTTCAATTTGGTGAAACATCGGCGTATGGGTCTGGTCGTAGTCACAACGATAGACTCGTCCAGGTGCGATTACCCTAATGGGTACACCATTTTCAGTCATTGAACGAATTTGTACCGGCGAAGTATGTGTGCGCAAGACATTTGGCTGCCCATTATCTGTATCCTTAGGTTTTATGAAGAACGTATCATGTTCCTGTCTTGCGGGATGTTCAGGGGGCATATTAAGGGCATCAAAATTATGCCAATCGGTTTCGATTTGGGGACCTTCAGCATAACTAAAACCCATTGCCGAAAAAATGGCAACAGCTTGATCAATCGTTTGGTTAACTGGGTGTATCGAGCCGATTCGCCGAGATCGACCGGGCAAGGTAATATCAAGCCACTCCTTACGAATCTGTGCATCAAGTTCCTCTTCAACCAAGGCCTCTCTCTTGTTTGCAATGGCCTGATTGATTTCATTTTTGAGAGCATTCAAGAGCGGAGCAATATCTTTTCTTTGTTGCAGGTCCATCTGCCCCAGCTGCCTAAGTTTCAGGGTGATTTCACCCTTTTTACCCATGGCAAGGATACGAACTTCTTCCAATTCAGCATCTGAAGAAGCCTCCTTAATTTTTGTAAGATACTCTGTTCGAAGTATTTCAATAGACTTCATGGTTGCAGCAAATCCTATTGGCCGCTTTAATTCAAAGCAAGCTTTGACTTTTCAACGATAGCCTTAAAAGCTTCAGGTTCAGCGACTGCTAAATGAGCCAATACCTTTCGGTCAAGAATTATATTAGCCTTTTTTAAACCATGTATAAACTGTGAATAGGTCATATCTTGGTCGTATTCTCTGACAGCTGCATTAATTCTCTGAATCCACAAAACACGAAAATTGCGCTTTCTGACCTTGCGGTCACGCGTTGCATATTCTTGAGCTTTATCAACAGCAAGTTTGGCGGCTCGAAAAGTATTCTTTCGACGGCCATAATAGCCCTTTGCTGCCTTGATTACCTTTTTGTGTCGGGCGTGGGTAACCGTTCCCCCTTTAACTCGTGCCATAAAACAGACTCCTTATCGCGAGTAAGGCATGAAAGCCTTAACAATTTTCTCATCTTGGGGGGAGAGGGTCTTTGTTCCTCTCGCGTTACGGATAAATTTATTTGATCGTTTGATCATTCCATGCCGCTTGCCTGAGTGCTGCACCTTGATTCGGCCATTCGCAGTCACCTTAAAGCGTTTCTTTGCACTTGATTTGGTTTTTAATTTAGGCATTTTCAACTCCTTGAGTTATAACGTTTGCACTCAACCCGGCATGCCTTTGAAGGCCGGTTCAGTGAACCATAGAGAAATTAGTTAGAATTATTTTTCTGCTTTTCAACAGTGCGTTTATTTCTTTTGCCCAAGAGTTTCAAGCGCAGGGCATGAAGATTAATGAATCCTTGGGCATCTTGCTGGTTATAAGATCCCTCGTCCTCTTCGAACGTGACGTGTTTTTCTGAATAGAGTGAGTAAGCCGATTCACGTCCAACAACGGAAACTCCACCCTTGTAGAGTTTGAGCCTGACTAACCCGCTGACATACTCTTGGCTTTTGTCAATCAATGCTTGGAGCATTTCTCGTTCTGGGCTATACCAAAACCCGTTATAAATTAATTCAGCATACTTTGGCATGAGTTCATCTTTCAGGTGAGCCGCTCCCCGATCAAGAGTGATTTGTTCAATGCCCCTGTGAGCTTGTAATAGAATAGTCCCTCCGGGGGTTTCATAAACCCCCCGAGACTTCATTCCGACGAACCTGTTTTCAACTAAATCCAGCCTCCCAATACCGTGCTTGCCACCGACCGTGTTAAGCTGAGTCAGAAGCGTGGCAGGGGATAAATTTTCCCCATTAATTGCTACTGGATCTCCTTGCTCAAAGTTAATCGTAATATACTCAGGTTTGTTTGGTGCTTGTTCGGGAGCAGTTGTCATTTGGTAAACAAATGCTGGGGCCTCTTTGGCGGGTTTTTCAAGAGCTTTGCCTTCGGTAGAAGTATGGAGTAGATTGGCATCAACAGAAAATGGGGCATCCCCTTGTTTATCTTTAGCGACCGGTATTTGGTATTGCTGAGCGAATTCCAGCAATTTTTTCCGGCTTGTCAAATCCCATTCACGCCACGGGGCAATAATCTTAATATCGGGATTAAGGGCATAGGCTGCAACCTCAAAGCGAACTTGGTCATTGCCTTTACCCGTCGCTCCGTGAGCGATTGCATCAGCCTTTGTTAGCTCAGCAATTTCAACTAATCGTTTGGCAATGAGGGGACGTGCAATTGATGTCCCAAGAAGATATAAACCCTCATATAGAGTGTTTGCTCGAAACATAGGAAAAACAAAATCCCTGACAAACTCCTCACGTACATCTTCAATGAATATTTCTTTAATCCCTAACAGCTGAGCTTTTTTTCTTGCTGGTTCAAGTTCTTCACCCTGTCCAAGGTCAGCAGTGAATGTTACCACTTCAGCATTGTAATTGGTTTGGAGCCATTTTAAGATAATTGAGGTATCTAGACCCCCGGAATAGGCTAAAACGACTTTTTTGACCATGTGTTTGATTCCACTTTAGGTAAATTTTTGATTGAGAAGATATTTCAATCATCCCCTACAAAAAAGGACTGGACCAAGAATTATGATTTAATCAGTGAGCTGCAAGTTATCGCAAAAGTCAATTGTAAAGACTTAAGCATCTATCCTCGCCTGTTTGAGGGTTGGATGCACCGAAATCAGGTTGGTTGGCCCATTAATGAAGAATCAAAAGGATAGGTTGTTAAATTCTCAGGACCTGATTCGGTTACAAGGACTTGATCTTCAAGCTTAATTGAGAAAGTACCACCCTCAGGGCTGACTAAAGCTTCCGCACACATTACCATTCCCGGTTGAATCGTATAATCAAATGCACCTTTAAGGTAGTTATCTGGGTAGCTAATTGAAGGCCATTCATCACACAAGCCGACTCCATGCATCATGACACCATATTTTTGTTTTTGGTAGATGGGGTCAAGCTTATGCCCCTTGAAAGTTATTTCTTCAAAAGGTGTTCCTGGCTTAAGTAATTCGATATTATGCATTATGTGTTCGCAGGCATGTCGCATAGCATCAATCATTTCTTGCGGAGGTTTCTGGTCACCTATCCACCAAGTGCGAGAAATATCAATGCAAATTCCATAACAGCCAACGAGGTCCGTATCAAAGGCTAGGATTTCATTATTTTGCAAACGTCTCGGTCCACATTCTTGGAACCACGGATTGGTCCGTGGACCGGTTGCTAACAATCGAGTTTCAATCCATTCACCCCCACGCTTGATATTTTCGGCATGAAGAACAGACCAAATTTCATCCTCGGTCATCCCTGGTCTGACTGCGTCTTCCATTGCTTTTACAGAGGATTCACACGCATGATTTGCACATCGCATGGCCAGAATTTCATCGTTTCCTTTAATTGATCTTGCTTTTTCGGTGACTTCTTCACCATTAAAAATTTCGAATCCACATCTTTCCAGTGCTCTTAATCCAGAAACCATAATTTTATCAACAGCCAAGCGGCGATTGTTGCCGACTCTTTCTTTGACCAAATCCAGCACTTGATGGGCAAATATGTCGGCGCGTGAGTCCTCAGCATCGCCAGCCGCAAAATAGAAAAAAGATGCTCCAGTTCTGATCTCTTTTACCAGGGGATTGAATTCTGCCAAAAACATGGCTTTTTTATATTCCCACATGACCACATGACCATCAGAACATACCAAAACAGCACGAAAAGGATTGTGCGTGTTCCAAAGTTGCATATTAGTTGAGTTGGTGGCGTATCTGATATTTAAGGGGTCAAACAACAATAATCCACCATAGTCTCGGCTGTTGATATGATCAACCAAGCGTTTCCACCGATACTCCTGCATAGTTTCCAAGTTTGGAAACTTGAGCCCTGCTTGTTCCCATTCTCGTATTGCTAGAAGAGTCGGACCAATTTCAACGCGGTTACCGTCATTGGGTGTTCCATCGCCAAGGAAGCGACCTCGTGTCGGGTCAATCTTTCGTTGAGCAGAATAATTTTCAATATCCATAATCAAAACTTTCTAAAATAGAAAACCATTCTAAGTGGCTTACTCATAGCAGAAGATTCCCGCAAAAAAATAAATAAAATGCTCCCCTAAGAGAATTAATCTATTATAAGCGTCAATATTATAGTTTCCTGAGCCAACTCAATGACGTTCAATATGCTTCAAGGGTTACAGAATTTGCTATGTTGACAAATTAAGTATCGCATGGCACCCAATTTCACCACTATCTTACACGGTCAATTGGCTTTCAAGCCTTGGCTGCAAAAGCATACTAGAAAGTTGCCAGGAATCAATCCCCTAAATACTGAAGATTGGTTAATTCAGGACGAAGTATTTGATCAACAAATGGCCTATAAGGATTATTTGATCAAAACGAGACGAAATGAGGTCTTTGACTGCATTGAAGGTGGAGATGATATTGCCCAAGAACTCCTGAATATTATTACTGAGCACTTGGGCTCTCAATCAAATTATACCATTAATCCTAACCAAGCCACTAGACCCGATGGAGTAAAAGTTGATCTCAGGTCAGACCATCCCTTAATTGTAGCAGGGCGTTTGATTCAAGAGGATTTATGCATTCTTAAGCGCGCCAGGGAGCAACACATCCTTGTGGGAGCTTGCCTTTGTTTTCCAGCGAGATGGGTTTTAAAAGAGAAAATTGGCCACCCCTTAACCCACATCCACAGTCCAGTACCTTCCTATAATGACCGAATTGCAAAAGTAACACAAAGGATGTTTGATCAATTGCAGCCCGATACAGTAATTTACCGAGGAAACTTTCTCGCCTATGATAACCCCGATTTATTCCAACCCCAGAGAGAGGGTGAAGAGGATAATTTCGCCAAAAATGAGAATGGCTGGGTCAGGGTTGAACGCCAAACTCTGAGGAAGCTAGCGATATCACAAGGTGTTGTCTTTGGTATCCATACAGCTGTATGCGCCAAAGATAGGGTTGAAGATATTGAAGAATTTTTCTACTATCTCTCTATCAAAGACAAGAGTTTGTAAAAAGAAATAAAAAGCCCTTCAATGTTCTTGTCGTTGACCACTCTTTTGACCCCATTCATTAGAATAAATTTACTCGCTGAGTTTGCCACAATGCAACTGACATTTGATTATATTCAAACTTCACTAAAAACTTATACTGAAGCATCCTCTGATTTTGATTTCAACGAACACTTGCGCCAGTTTGAAACAAAAGCCAAAAGACCAGCAGGGGTTCTAATTCCTCTCATTCATCGCCCTCATGGAATTAATGTTATCCTGACTAAACGAGCACAACATCTGAAATATCACGCCGGCCAAGTATCGTTCCCAGGAGGAAAATTCGAACAAAAAGACAAAAATCTATCGCGAACAGCACTCAGAGAAGCAAAAGAAGAAATCGGATTAGATCCTTCAAATGTCGTCATCTTAGGGAGTTGTGCAAAATATGAAACTGGAACGGGGTTCAGAATCACTCCTTACGTTGGTAGAATATTACAACACTTCTCTCCTATCCCTCAGGCAGAAGAAGTTGAAGCAGTCTTTGAAGTGCCAATTGAGTTACTGCTACAAACCAAAAATTATCGGATTCTCAAGACTAAGCGAAACAATTTTGACTACACATATTATGGGTTGGAGTATCTTACCTACAACATTTGGGGAGTTACAGCAAAAATCCTATATAGGCTCGCTAACCATCTCGAAACCCGTGATAATTCAACCGACTTGGAAAAATAATCCAGACATCAATCGCCTTTTTGAGCTCTTTACGGCGCATAGATTCCAATTATTTATTGTTGGGGGTTGGATCCGTGATTGTGTCCTCAACATCCCAGCCCACGATTTGGATCTGGCGACTGATGCGACACCAAATCAAATCTTAAAAATGATTACTCCCTACGGTCTCAAGCATAATTCTAATTTTAGTCAGTATGGAACGGTCTTATTGGGAGCCGATAACATAAGCGTTACAACCTTTCGTGAAGACATTAATCCCCAAGGACGACAAACTGATGTTAAATTTTCTAAAAATCTTGAAACTGATGCCAATCGAAGAGACTTTACTATCAATGCCTTATATGCGACTTATGAAGGCCGAATCATTGACCCTCTTAATGGATTAGACGATCTTATTAATGGTCGGGTTAAATTTATTGGTCATCCGTATGACCGCATTAGTGAAGATTATCTCCGTGTACTACGCTTTTTTCGATTCACTGCTGCTTATGGCAATGCCAATAATGGCTTTGATCCCGATGGTTTAAGTGCAGTTAAACGGACCGATATACAAAAGCTCAGAACCTTATCACCAGAAAGAGTACGTCATGAGGTGCTCCGCCTTGTGACAGTGAGACCTCTTTATTGGTGCCTTAAATCAATCGAAAAAACGCCAATTTGGAGTTGGCTATTTCCTCAAGGGAATAGCCAGAACATCAATCGCCTTGAGAAGATTGAAAAAGAATATGGCTTAAACTCTCCAACCATCCTGAATTTGGCGATTCTAGGCGTTCAACCCTATAACCCTATCTATGCTTTGACGCGGAGTGAATCACAATATCTTGAAATAATGAGAAAACTCCTAAATAGCCGGCAAAAAATAGATGAAATTGCTTATCGACATGGAGTTGATTTAGCTAAGGATTTCCATTTGGTTCAAGCAGTTCTCAGCAATAAAGCGATTGCAACTGATTTTATTGAACGCATCACATTGGCAGCAAAACAAACCTTCCCGATTACTTCTTCCGACTTATCTAGACAATATAAGGGTGAGAAATTAGGGCAGACACTCAAAGAAATTGAACAAACTTGGATTGATTCACAATTCACCTTGAAAAAAGAAGAACTCTTGGACAAGTATTTATGAATCCCTATCATTCAATACGATTTTATCATCGCTTTTTTGCAGGCTAATTGAGGCAATTAAAATTGGGGTATATTTTGATATCAAAAAGTACAAGGAAAGAAACTGAAAACCATCATTGACCCTTATCAACGCTCAGAAGGAGCGCCACCTCAGACTTTAAGTCGTTTTTATTTGTGGTGTCTAAAAGGGTCATTCCCTTTGATTATTGTCGGCTGTGCAGTGTCAATGCTCGCTGGCTCTATGGAGGTGTTTTTTTCTCTCCTTCTTGGTTTAGTGATTGACAGTGCACTTGCGAGTCAACCTGAAAGGGTCTTTAGTAATAATTTCTTGTTACTTGCCGGGGCGGTGATATTCTTTATTGTAATTCGACCTCTCTCATTTTGGGCCAGCTCGTTTATCAATTCGGTCTGGATCAATCCGAATATTAACGCACTCGTACTTTCCCGTCTGCACCGCCATACAATGGAGCAGGCGATTTCATTTTTTGATGATGATTTCGCCGGGCGCATATCCCAAAAGCAGCTCCAAGCGTCACGAGCTATTTCAGATACTGTTAACGAGTTTGTCAATGTGATCTCCTTTGCCGCGGCATCACTCATCGGCTCCTTTTTACTGCTTATATCAATTGACTACCGCATTGCTTTTTCCCTGACTTTATGGTTGGTGCTGTATTGTTATCTGATCAGGTGGTTTTTGCCGAAAATCAGAGAACGGGCGGCAAGTCGAGCGGGAGCCCGCTCGCATCTCTCGGGGCAAATTGTTGATACGATTACCAATATGCGAACGGTTAAGCTATTTGCCCACCAGCAGCATGAAGATAGAGCAGCTCTTGAAGCACTTGAAAATTTTCGTGATAAAGCAAAAGGATTCGGTGTTGTGGCATCATCCTTCCGTTACTTTCTGATGTTAATATCGGGCATATTACCCGTTGTATTAGTCGGGGGTGCTCTGCTTCTTTGGGTGCAGGGATTAGCCACAGCCGGTGATATTGTTGCAACGGGTACCGTGGCCATTCGGATTGCCCAGATGTCGGGTTGGGTAAGTTTTGTTCTCATGGCGATTTATTCCAATGTGGGCGAAGCCGAAGATGGAATGCGAACGCTTGCTCATCCCCATGCCCTGACCGATGTACCCAATGCGAATTCTTTACCGCCATTAAAAGGACACATAAAATTTACGAATGTTTCGTTTCAGTATGGTCGAAAAGTCGGAGGAATATCCGACATTAACTTGGTGGTTGAACCCGGAGAACATGTTGGTTTAGTTGGCGAATCAGGTGCTGGCAAATCAACTATGGTTGCTTTACTGATGCGCTTATATGATCCAGAAACAGGTTGTATTTTTGTCGACAACCACGACATCGCTATGGTAACGCAGGACAGCTTACGCGGGCAAATCAGTATGGTGACGCAAGAAACGGCAATGTTTAACCGTTCGGCCATGGAAAACATATCTTATGGTAAACCCGATGCAACCCCAAAAGAAATCATTCATGCCGCTAAACAAGCCCAAGCCCACAAGTTTATCTTGACTATGGAAGATCGATTTGGACGTACAGGCTACGATGCCTATCTTGGCGAGCGCGGGATTAAATTATCAGGTGGTCAGCGGCAGAGAATAGCACTCGCTAGAGCTGTCCTCAAAAACTCTCCGATTCTTGTCTTGGATGAAGCTACATCGGCCTTGGATTCGACCGTGGAAAGCTCCATTCAGGAGGCTTTGAAAGAGATTGTTGTCGGGAAAACGGTCATCGCTATTGCGCACCGTCTTTCGACGATTTTACGTATGGACCGCATAATAGTGATGCAGCAAGGTCGCATTGTTGAGGTTGGTACAGTGAATGAACTCCTCAGTATGGGAGGAGTATTTTGCCAGCATTGGGATAAACAACTTGATGGCTTCATTGGCTTTGATCAAAACGCCGATGAGAAACTTTCGTCAACCATGAGTTAGTCAGTCGTTTACTTATTTCGATTGATCGAATAACGAGCAAGTTCACGTAAATATTCAGCTTTTTGACCATAAGAATCAAGACTGGAAATAGCATTGGCAACATACTGTTCAGCCTGTCTTTGTGCTTCGATTTCACCTAACTTAGACACGTAAGTCGGCTTGCCTAGTCCGGCGTCCTTACCCACATTTTTCCCTGTAACATCGGTTTCACCCCGAACATCCAGCAGGTCGTCAGAAATTTGATAAGCGATTCCTAAATTTTCGGCATAGCGTTCTAAAGGCTGCGGGTCGGCACCAGCTAAAATTGCTCCTGCTTTGCATGACCAACCAATGATAGCCCCGGTTTTTAGACTTTGAATTGTAGCAACATCATCAGTATTTGCCGAGGTTTTGGAATTATCCCACACCATATCAAGAAATTGACCGTGGACCATTCCTTGGAGGCCAGAACAAACAGTAAGATCATAGATCAGCTGTGACTTGATACTCGGATCCAAAATATAATTCTGATTGGCTAATACTTGAAAAGCAAGAGTCAACAAGGCATCACCAGTCAAAACAGCAGTCATTTCGTCCCACTTTACATGAATCGTCGGCTTGCCACGTCTGAGGGGGTCATTATCCATACAAGGAAGATCATCATGCACCAACGAATAGGCATGGAGTAATTCAATTGCCACAGCAGCATAGTGAGGAGATTTGTCTTCAAGGCCGTGAATCTTGGCCCCTTCAAGAACCATGAACCCCCGAACTCTTTTACCACCCTCTACGGCATGCAGTATTGGCGGGAGGAGTTCGTTCTTTGGAATGGCTGAAAGCACTTCTTCAAGACAGTTGTTAATCTTAAGGCGAGCATCGTTTAAATAATCTTTAAATTCCTTCATTATGATTTACTCATAACTTGATAGTACTAAACCATTCCACCAAGATCCCTGAGTCCTTTCGGAATACGGTTTTGATCAAGAACTATAACCTTGGGTGGCGTGTTATCGGCGATAAGATAAGTATGACAATTTTCGGCTAAATTGTTTGCGTATTGATACATCAAGGTCACCTCATCAAGTGAACGACTAGGAGAACCAATCACTTGTGAAACCTGCTGCAATCGTTTCAATGCGTGCGAAAAGCTTAACTCAACTACCTCTTTAGTAAGAGATTCGTATTTTTGTTTGAGCGCAACTTCTCCGGTTTGGTCTACCACGGTATTATCCTTCTATGATTGCAGAATTTCAGGTTCTTGTTTCTGGATTTCAGCAACGCGTTTTTGAGCTGAATCAAGTTTGGCCGAACAGTGCTTGCGAAGTTGGGTCCCATACACATATAATTCGATTGCTTCGTCAAGTGTTGTGTTACCACGGTCTAGATTTTCAACGACTTTCTCTAGGGAGTTCAAAGCCTCTTCAAATGACATTTCAGCAATTGTGTTGGACTTTTCAATTCCTACTTGATCAATACTATCCATTAAGTCACTCCTCTCAATACGTTCAAATGTTCAATAAGTGAAGACGTAAGGCCGGCTAAATTATAACCACCTTCCAGCGACGACACAATTTTACCATGGCAATGCGTTTCGGCCAAATTCACTATCGCTTCGGTAACCCACTTAAAATCTTCTGGCGTCAGTTGCAGGGTGCTTAAGGGGTCATCATAGTGGGCATCAAAGCCAGCTGAAATCAATACGAGTTCTGGTGCAAACTGATCCATTCGTTCTAAAATTTGGTTAATGGCATCTTTAAATTCGTTGCTCCCCGAACCACTCTTTAGCGGCTTATTGACTATTTGATTATGGTGACCAGTTTCAGACACATGCCCTGTTCCTGGAAATAGTGGCATCTCATGAGTTGAGGCAAAGAAGATTCGACGTTCATCCCATAGGAGATTACTTGTTCCATTGCCATGGTGAACGTCAAAATCAATAATCGCCACGCGCGCAAGTCCATGATGATTAAGTGCGTGGAGGGCCGCAATAGCCACTGACCCAAAGAGACAAAACCCCATTGCTCTATTTTTTTCAGCATGATGACCCGGCGGTCTAACAGCGCAAAAAGCATTATTTGATTGGTCATTGAGAACCATATCAACGGCCTGAATATTTGCCCCCACTGCTCGACATGCGGCATCCCAGGATTTGGGGGACATATGTGTGTCGCCATCGATTGATACAAATCCTGTAGTGGGAACACGGCTTTCAATGTTCTTGATATAGTCTAATGGGTGAGCAAGCATTAATTGTTCTAACGTACACAACTCTGCTTCTTGCCTGTTTAGGTCCGTAAATTCCTTTTGATTCAAAACCGAGTTAATCGCTTCTAATCGTTCAACTCGTTCTGGATGCCCCGTTGGTGTAATATGCTTGAGGCAGTCAGGATGGGTTAAAATTGTCGTTTTGGTCATAGTTTAGTTATAGTCAAAGGGAGATTTTATCTAATTTCTATAGTCTAAACCAATGAAATAGATAGGAGTGTGTGTACCTGATACCAACATTGGTCAATTTACAACACTAGAGAGTCAAATTGTTGCAAGTAACTTTTAAAATTATCCAAAAAAAGCAAAATTCGCCATGCAATTAAATTAATTGCAGTCGGTCATTATGAAGGTAATCTTCTAATTTCAATTCATCTGGTTGGGTTATATCCACGCACGGATTAAATTGGTCAATAGCTGATGGCATAATAAATTGTTTACTTGCAGGCTGCGACCGCTCGCTTAGTCATGACCTTAATGAGATTTGCTCGGTATCTAGGAGTCCCATGAATATCTTCAATTAAACCATCAGGTGAAACTTCTAAACTCTCAACAGCAGAAGGGTCAAAGTGACTATTCAGAGCTGCTTCGGCATCGGTCCAGCGAAACACACCTTCCTCTGAAGCACCTGTTACTGCGACCCGAGTGTCATTACCATATTTGGCCACAAATACGCCAACTAAAGCAAACCGTGATGCGGGTTGATCAAATTTTTGGTAATCAGCACAGTCAGGGACAGGAAAACTCACTTCAACAAGCAACTCGTCCTCATCTAGGCAAGTTTCAAACATTCCTAAAAAGTAATCTGAAGCCAAAACAGACTGCTTATTTGTCTGAATAGTGGCATTGGAAGCGAGAGCTGCTGCCGGATAACAAGCCGACGGGTCATTATTGGCAAGGCTTCCTCCGATTGTGCCGCGATTACGAACAGCGGGGTCACCGATGTTCCCAGCCATACAGGCTAAAGCGGGATATGTTTTAACAGATTTGGCAACGTCCGCATGGGTTGTTCCAGCTTTAATTGAAACCACACCGTTGCTTTCGCTGACTCCTTTTAAATCTCCAATTCTTCCAATTGAAACCAAAGCAGAAGGGCTTGCCAAGCGATTTTTAAGCGTTGGAATTAAGGTTTGTCCGCCAGCTAAAATTAGAGCGTCTTCATCAGCTAGAGCTTGGATAGCTTCGTCCAGACTTGCTGGTCTTTGTAAATCAAAACTATACATAACGTGATCTCCTAAATTGCATCAATAAGCTAAATTTTATTTTCAATTAATGTGGGTTAATTGCTTCCCAAACACGACTAGGAGTGAGTGGCATATCAATATGATTGACATCATAACCCCCTCTGTTCAAAGCATCAACAACGGCATTGACTATCGTTGGGCAAGAGCCGATTGTACCAGCCTCACCACACCCTTTTACTCCGAGTGGATTGTGAGTACAAGGAGTTTGGTTGGAATGGTCAACAACAAAACTCGGCAAATCATCTGCACGAGGCATAGTGTAGTCCATGTAAGAACCTGACAAGAGTTGACCATTGCTATCGTAAAAAGCATTTTCATACAATGCTTGACCAATCCCTTGAGCCAAACCACCATGAACCTGACCTTCAACAATCATTGGGTTAATCACTGTCCCAAAATCATCCACCGCAATAAAGGAACACAGTTCAACTTTTCCTGTCTCGGGGTCAACTTCAACTTCACAACCATAAGCTCCGGCCGGAAAGGTGAAGTTGGCAGGGTCATAAAAAGCTGTTTCCTCAAGACCCGGCTCAATATCCTCTAACGGATAATTATGTGGCACATAGGCTGATAGACAAACATCGCCCCAAGAAACCTCTTTATCAGTTCCTACAACCGAAAATGTACCATTTTTCAAGTCAATGTCTTCAGCTGATGCTTCCATGAGGTGGGCAGCAATCTTTTTTGCCTTGGCAATGATTTTTTCAGTTGCTCTGACCATTGCTGGCCCTCCTACCGCAATTGACCTCGAGCCATAAGTACCCATTCCCATAGGTGAACTTGCTGTATCACCATGTTGGATATGGACTTGATCCTCATCAATCCCAATCATATCGGCTAGTACTTGTGGAAAGGCTGTTTCATGGCCTTGACCGTGGGAATGGCTGCCAGTCATAACCGTTATTGAACCTGTGGCATTAACACGAACGGTGGCACTTTCGTAAAGGCCGGCTCGAGCACCTAGCATTCCAACCAAATTGGAGGGGGCAATTCCGCATGCTTCTACGTAAGTATTGACTCCCATTCCGCGCAGTTTTCCTTTAGCTTTTGAGGCAGCAACGCGGTCAGCGAATCCATTCATATCTGAACGTTCAACGAGTTCATCCATCAAAACACCATAGTTCCCCGTGTCATATTCTAAAGCAACAGGGGTGGCATAGGGATAATCTTCTGGCTGAATAAAGTTCCTTCGTCTCAGTTCAATTGGGTTAATACCCATTTCGCGGGCAGCGAGATCAATGACACGTTCAAGTTGGAAAGTAGCTTCGGGACGTCCTGCTCCACGGTAAGCATCAACGGCAACTGTATTAGTAAAGACAGCTTTGACATTGACATAAATCAGCGGGGTCTTATAGTTCCCCGCCATCAAAGTACCGTGTAGCCATGTTGGTACACTGGGGGCAAAAGTAGATAAATAGGCTCCCATATTGGCGAGAGTATTTGTTCTAATCGCCAAAAACTGTCCGTTTTCATCTAGGGCAAGCTCAATTTTGGTCACATGATCACGACCATGAGCATCCGTGATAAAGGCCTCTGACCTGCTGGCAGTCCATTTAACAGGGAGTCTTAATTTACGTGCCGCAAAAGTACAAAAGGCTTCTTCAGCATAATGGAATATTTTTGAGCCAAAGCCACCACCAACATCGGGCGAAATAATCCGTAATTTATGTTCCGGTATCTGAAGCACGAACGCACCCATAAGTAAGCGAATTACATGCGGGTTTTGGGAAGTCGTGTAGAGTGTTGACTCATCCGTTGAGGAACTATAGTCCCCGATGGCAACCCTTGGTTCCATGGCATTCGGGATTAAACGGTTGTTCGTTAATTCCAAAGTTGTTACATGGTGGGCAGCGGCTATGGCCTTGTCAACAGCGTCTTTATTTTCTTCAACGAAACCCCAATCGTAACATAGGTTTGTTTCAATTTCGTCATGGACAAGCGGCCCTCCCTCAAGTGCTTTGCTCATGTCAACTACGGCAGGGAGTTCTTCAATTTCCAGTTCAATTTTTTCTGCGGCATCCCGAGCTTGTTCAAGGGTGTCCGCGACCACCCCCGCAATAGGGTCACCAACGTGGCGGACTTTACCCTGCACCAACACAGGATGAGCTGGTTCGCGCATCGGTTCGTTAAACCGGTCGGTTACCTGCCAGCCACATGGTAAGCCACCAACACCTTCAAAATCATCGCCCGTTAGAATACTGACTACACCGGGCATATTTGCGGCTTGGCTAGTATCAATGGCTTTTATTGTACCGTGAGCAACTTCAGAACGAAGAAAATAGACATGTTTTTGCCCGAAAATGTTGATATCATCCGTATACCGTCCATTACCACTTAAGAACCTGACATCCTCACGTCGGAGCGTACTGGCTCCCACTCTTTTTCCTACATTTTCTAACACAGATTCCTCCTAAATTAGTATTAATTTTATTATCAAGGACCTTACAACCCATTACATTGATGCCGCAGCAGATTGGATTGATTTAACGATATTGTGATAACCTGTACACCGACAGATATTACCCTCAAGGTATTTTCTGATCTCGGCTTCAGATGGGCTTGAGTTTTCTTTAAGGAGTGCAGCCGCTGACATAACCATGCCAGGAGTGCAAAACCCACATTGTAATCCGTGGTTATCCTGAAAAGCCTGTTGGATTATTCCCAAAGTACCATCTTCATTAGCCATACCTTCAATGGTTAAAATTTCTGATCCTTCGGATTCAAGTGCAAACATAGTACACGCTTTGACTGCTTCGCCGTCTACATGAACTACACAAGCACCGCATTGGCTAGTATCACAACCAATATGAGTACCGGTTAAGCGCAAATCATTTCGAATAAAGTCAGACAGTAAAGTACGTCCCTCAACTTCGCCTGTGACTGATTTGCCGTTAACTTTCATTGACACAGATGGCATAAACTTCCTCCTATTCTTGTTAAGATCTATTTATAACTATTCGTACGAAACTTTCAACAAAAATATTAATTTAATGTTTTTTACTAGAAATATTTTACGAGTTACACTTTTTGATCATGTTTTTCAAATTTGAATGTATACCATAAAAATTTAGCAATCGCAACTTGCCGGCTGATTCTCCAATTTATCCAGATTGAATTTCGTAAACAAAATCGCGAGCTTCACTAATCAAATCAACTGGTTTTTGCCCGAGCGCCAAGGTGCTCAAATTTTCAAAAAATCGGCGTCCAAATAAAAGCGGAGGACTCGGGTTGGAGTGAGACCTCATGATTGTCCCAATCTCTCTCCCATCGGTTGGGCTGAAACCACTAATCAGGCGATCGATATCCAAAGTCGCTATGGGTTGTTGACTACCCCGAACAAAAATTACAGCCTCGGTGTCATTCGGCAAAGCTTCAAGCCCCAATCTGATTTGGTTACTTTTACTCGAATCCAAGGGATGAACTACTGTTCTAATTCGATTGGACCAAGTCTCCAAACCCTCGAAAGAGATTGAAGAATCACCTACAACGTAAATCCCTTCTATTTGTGACTTAATCAATGGGCTGAGAAGTTTCGTGTCATCACTTACTTTATTTTCGCTGAGAACTAATGCAAAGACCTTAGGTTTAGTGGGTCGAGTTCGCAAACTGTTTCTTGGTTGACGTCGGGTAGGAATTTCCTTAAGTAACCCTCCAGCCCCCATTGAAGCAAAATCTTCTGTGGTCAACTTGATACCACAGGCAATTCTTTCCAGGACCCAATCTGCTCCATTAAGGGCGATTGATCGTACGCACCCTGGCAAACCAATCACTTCTTGAATACCTAATTGTCCATAAAAAAGTAAATTCCCTGGATCTACTGGTATTCCTACCTGAACCAATGTTCCCCCAGCACTACACAATGCCTTCGGCCCAATATCATTTTTATCTGAGGTTGCTGAGGAGGTGAGAATCAGGATGATAGGGGAAACACAGCTTTTGATTGCTTTCGTTAATTCAGTCGTATTATGTTCAGTGGTCGCGGTTGTATTTAATTCTATACCGAGCGATTCCAACCTTAAGCGCGTGGCTTGGAGTCCCTTAGCGGCTAACTTTTCATCCCGTGGAGTTTGAACAGTCATTATCAGGTCTGCGGATGTTAATGTGACCGCTCTGAAACGAATTGTGTCGTCAAGTTGGTCTAATGCTGTATTAACTAAGGCCGATTTCACCCCATATTGAATCACCTTGATTGTGCAGACCAACTGGTTTTTGGAAACCCGAACGTGATGACCTAATGTTGCCAGAGTAATTGATTGGTCAACAAGGTTAAATTGCTTGATTTTATCAGGATTTATTTCAATTAATCCCGGCTTTGTTGCAAACAAATTAACCCTTCCTGTAAACGGTGCTGAAGCAACAAAAGCTGGTTCTAATTCAACAAGTCTGTTGCCGATTATTTTAGCCGCTTCGTCTTCACCAATGTCATCGTGCTCCAAAATTGCAACCATTAATTCGGTCAATTTGGTCGTCTTGATTGACGCCAATTGTTCCTCCCTTAAGATCGTCCCTTTAGGGATTTTTTTGGAGTGAATATGGAGTGAATGGGCCAAGATTGCACCTTGGCATTCAGAAAGGGGATAAAGGCCGAATTTCATTGATTTCAGAATCCCCTTCGTAAGGTCTGGATAATCTCGGCAAGAACCGACACGGCTATTTCGGCAGGTGTTCGTGAACCAATATCTAAACCGATGGGGGCATGAAGCCGCTTGAGTTCAGACTCAGAAACGCCAATTTTTGTGAGGCGATCGATCCGCTTTCTATGAGTCCGATTTGAGCCTAAGCAACCAATGTAGAATGCTGGAGTTTTAAGGGCTTGGATGATTGCGGGGTCATCAATCAGTGAATCATGGGTCAGGGTGATAATTGCCGTTCTTAAGTCTGGATTTTCTTCCTGAATCGCTTTATCAGGCCATTCATTATTTATGCGTTCATTGGGAAATCGACTTGGTGTCACAAAAGCAGAACGAGGGTCAATGAGAACGGTCTGAAATCCCATCTGTCGTGCCATATTCATGAGTGGTTGAGCGATATGCACTCCGCCAACAACAATGAGCTTAAGGGGCGGATTGAATACATTGAAGAATAAATCGCCCTCTAATCCCGACTTATCTAATTTTAGTCTTTCTTCCAGAGCTGAGGTCATATGCTTTGAATGTTGAGGAATAATTCTTTGATTAAAGTTGATTAGGTTGTGTTCAACGATAACTGGGATTCCTTTTGAACGCCATGAAACCAATTCACTTAGTCGCTCATAGTTAGTCCCGTGGGGTCCGTTGATAGGTTCAACCAGCACTTTAATATTTCCTCCACATGCCAAGCCAACCGCAAAGGCATCTTCATCGGCAACCCCAAACTCTAGGATCTTTGGCTTCTCAGAATTGAGAGTTGCCAAGGCCTCTGCTACCACTGCTCCCTCAACACAGCCCCCAGAAACTGATCCGGCAATTGCACCGTCAGCACTTATTGCGAGCAGGCTTCCAACGGGTCTTGGCGCTGACCCCCATGTTTCGATTACAGTCGCAAGAGCAGCTCCACATTCTTGAAACCAAGTGAGTGCAATTTCGGGAATTTGTTCATGTTCAGGACGTTTCACTTTCATTGGATTCCTCAATTAGTGTTTCGAAAGCGACCCGCCTGTCGCCATGGCTTCTATCAAGCGCTTCTTACTACCGTGGTCATCAGGTGAACTGATTGCCGTGGCAAGGTCAGTTAAAGAATTTATGCTATGAGCAGATACGACGCAATCAACATGTGGTAAAATAGTCATAATCCCTCGTGCCTTTGGGGCAAAATCTTGCCATCGCAAGAGCGGATTAAGCCAGATCAATTTAAGTGAACTCCGCCGTATTCGTTTTATTTCAGCTTCAAGCAGTTCAGGATTACCACCCTCTAACCCATCTGTAATCAACAAGATAATGGAGCCGCGGCTGAGCACTCTTCGGGACCATTGAAAACTAAATGTCTTTAAGCACTCTCCAATTCGAGTGCCACCTTCCCAGTCTCCCGCCTCTTTACCGGCCGATTCGATAGCGACATCAATGTCCTTAATCGAAAGATTTCGAGTGATGTTGGTCAATTTTGTTCCAAAGGTGAAAGTGTGAACTTTAGACCACCCAAGTCCTTTCTTATTGGCGACAGTATGAAGAAAGTGCAATAGCATTCGGGAGTAATTTGACATACTGCCAGAAATATCACATAAAGCAATCAAATCAGGATATTTTTGTTTATGTCGGCGGAAACGAATCGAACTCAGCTCACCTCCTTGTCGACTAGCAATTTGCATGGTTGCTCTCCAGTCAGCTAAAGAGCCACTTGGGTGAGGTTTTGTCCGACGGGTCTTAAGTGGTTTGACAGGCAGTTTCAGTTGAGTAATCGCTTGTTTTGCTTCGGCAACTTCTTCGGGAGTCATCTGCTCAAAATCCATCATTTTTAGCTTATCAATTGAAGAAGTTGTTCCCGTTGCCAGAATCTCAATTTGCTCAACGCCCTCATTTTCGTGCGACTCCTGATGCTTGTGCCGAGAAATATCTCCTAATAGGGCACTTGCAGCTCGTCGCATTCCACTCTTGGGAACAGGTTTCTCAGCCACGCCCCTTAAGCTGGGCAGCATGAATGACATCATCTGGTCGTGAAAGCGGGGATCTTTCCAAAACAGTCGAAAAATTTCCTCAAAGACAACAAGATGCTCTGGTTTCGTTACAAAACTGGTATGCAAGATCCAGAACAAGTCCTGTTTGGTTGAAAATCCAACCTCACTAACAGCTCTTATCGCTTTTGCAATTTGACCAGTACCAACAGAGATACCAGAATATCTGAGAGCTCGGGCAAAATGCACAAGATTTTCTAATAGTTTTCCTTGAAGTTCTGTTGGACCTGCTGCAATCATCGGGCGACTCTATAAATTGACTTGCCCCTAAATTATTCGGTTTGTGTGTGGAGTTTTTCTTGCACCTGATTCAAAATTCTGGTGCATTCCGATCCCTCAATTTTGGCAATATCATCCTGAAACTTTAGTACCGCTCCCAATGAATCAGCGATTACTTCTGGCGATAGGGCAACAGTATTAAGTGCCAAAAGACATTTAGCCCAGTCAATTGCTTCAGCAATTCCTGGCTTTTTAAATAAATCCTCTTCACGAAGTGCCTGAACAAATAAAACGATTTCGTGGGTTAGTCTTTCACCCGCTTCAGGAACTTTTATTTGTAAAATTTCGAGTTCCCGCTGAAATTCCGGATAGCTGACCCAGTGATAAAAGCAACGACGCTTTAAAGCATCATGGACTTCACGAGTGCGATTTGAAGTTAATATAATGATGGGAGGATTCTGGGCCTTGATGGTCCCTAGTTCAGGGATCGTTATCTGAAAATCTGAGAGAATTTCTAAAAGAAACGCTTCAAAGGGTTCATCGGTTCGGTCAATCTCATCAATCAGTAAAATGGGTGGACCATTCTCATCTTCCTCCAGGGCATGGAAAAGTGGGCGAGAGATCAGATAGTCTCTTGAAAACAGCTCACTTTGCAATTGCTGTCGGTCAATTTTTCCGCTAGCCTCGGCAGTACGAATTGCTACCAATTGAGCCGGAAAATTCCATTCGTATACAGCAGAACTCGTATCGAGTCCTTCATAACATTGTAAGCGAATAAGTTTTCTGCCAAGGGCCTTTGTAATTGCTAAGGCAATTTCGGTTTTTCCTACTCCCGCCTCCCCTTCAAGGAATAGGGGATGATTGAGTTTGAGTGACAGAAACAGTGAGGTGGCCAAAGATCTGCTACAAATGTAACCAACATTCTGTAGTATCTTTTGCAACTCATCAACGGAGTCTAAACTTGCAAGCAATAGCTTCTCTCTAATAATTTATTTTTCTAGAGGGGAAGTATACATCCAGTCTGATAAAAATTGAATTAAGAATTTGGAAAATTAATTTGAGGTCCTTGAAAGGATTTTGAACCCATGCTTGGATTGTTCCAATCAATGTTGAAGTAGTTTAAAATCTTGTATTATTTGAATGTGATTCTAATTTATTCCGCTAGCAGGGAAGCATTCACCAATGCGAAATTGATATGGCGGAGTAGCTCAGTAGGTTAGAGCAGCGGAATCATAATCCGCGTGTCGGGGGTTCAAGTCCCTCCTCCGCTACCATTTCTCAAAATAAATTGTTAACCTATTATGCTGCATCAAAAATCATTTTGAGCTGATTTATTTTATTACCCGCACCGTGTAACCTTTTTGACTCGCAGTGCTTGATGCCGTTTTACTTGAATTTAGCGTGAATCAGCTGGACAGGATGGCGAGAACCAAGATGCAAGGGGAATAGACGCTAGATTGGCCTCTTTTTTGCACGTGGTGTCACGTGTCTTCTCATTCCCTCAAATGCCCTTTTCCGGGGAGCGTTTCAGAATTTATCATAATGACGTGAACAACGGAAATGAAGAGAATTATTGTGTTCACACTGGATGGACATAACTTCTATGGATTTGAATCACATGGCTTTGTGAACAAGACACATGCCCCTAGTCTGATAAACAAGGGTAGGGGCAGTGAGAGGCACAAAGAAAGAAGAATAATCCTTAATGATACGCAACTACATTGGGTTAATAAAGCCAAACATCCAAAGTCAGTCAATTCGAGAGATAAAATGGGGCTATGTACTGTCCCATAACCGAAATATTCATGCGGCATGACTAGAAGCTCATAACCTTGAATGGAAACTAATCGCACAGTTTAAGGACTGATTAGAATTATCTTGAGATGAGGTAGAGCGGTAAGATCTCAGGAGAGGAGATTATTTACAGATCTGGTTTGGGTAACATTCGCAAACCCATCCATGGATTACATAAAAATATCAAGAGTCAGGAATTTTTATGATATACCAAAAAATGGGTTTTCCGGCCAGTATATCGCCTCTAGGACGGCACTTATTCCAACAATAGTTTGACAAACTATTACGCATAATAAAAAAAATTAGCAATCATATATTGAAAAATAATGACCAAGTACTACATAGTACACATGTCAGGATTCGGAACACATATTAGATCGCTACGTGAAAGCCGTTTAAAGGCTAGCAAAGAATACAGTGTTCGCAAAGTTGCAATGAAAATTGGAGTAGAGCCTGCATACTTAAGCAAGGTGGAACGAGAAGTTGTTCCCCCACCTTCAGAAGCGAAAATAATTGCACTGGCAGAAGTTCTTGGTGAAGACCAGGATGTTCTATTGGCGATGGCAGGAAAAGTATCGTCAGATCTTTTAAAGATCATAAAAGCTCGTCCAATGCTATTTGCGGAGCTTATCCGTAGATTAAAAGAAGAACCCGATCACGCGGTCCTTCGAGTTGTACGAGAAATCAAAGATGGTGAATGGTAAAGGAGTTAAAATATGATTTGCCTCGAGAATGATAGTTTAGAAATTCGGTTCCCTGAAGTGCATGAAAATGCCGGAGTGAGAATAAATTTTCAGAGAACACTGCGCTTGCCCGATGATGGTGAAATACATTATCTGCCGCCAGGATTGGGAGAATTTCCTTTAAGACACATTGAAGACTTCGACTTGGATGAACACAATCATCTAAAAGAGCGGGGCGGTGTCATTATGCCAATGTTTCAAGCGGATGCTCTGTGGTTAAACTTTGATTCAATACATAAAACTCTCGATGCAAGTTACCCGATTGCTGTCAAAATTGGCACTGGAAAAATATGTGCTGTTTCGGGTGATGAATGGGTGGCGAACCTAAACCGTGACCCTCAGGACTATGTCGTAGTTCCAGACCAACCTTGGATTGACGGGTACAATGTTGGGAAAGATATTGTCAAGCAGTTTGTCGCGGCACCACTTGGGCAAGGATACACTGTTGAAGAGCAGTTCAAGCCAAATTCAACCACAGGGGGTATTCAAATTCAAGTCTTTCCGATGAAACGGGAATTTTATGACAGACTAAACAAACGTGATTTTCATGATAAGTATCGCATGGAATCTTCAATGATGATGTGTTGCAGCCCATCAGTCGAAATGGGTTTAGCCCCAGGAGGGTCCATGAATCAAGAGATTTACGAAGATCATCATGATTTTGACGCCTGGGATATGCGGACAACTGAACGTTGCTTTGTCACCATCGCCAATGCCGAGCAATGGATAAATATTACTGGTCAAGAACCACCATTAAGTCCAATGAGCGCAGAAGACTATAACGATGAAGGATTGCCTTGGTTTGACTATTATGATGGTGATAAAGAAGCGATAGATGGAGCAAAGAAACTTGGGAAGATCAAATCCATTAAAGATATCAAGCCAAAAACTGGAAAGAATTTCTGGAGTGATGGAGCACCATTGAAAACCCCAAATGTTGTTCAATTAGGACGACGGGAAGTGAACGTTGGCGTGTGGTAGTCCTGACCGCCTATACCTGAAAATTACAACAGTGCTGGGGGATACGAAAATTGTTATCCCCCAATGCCAAAATTGTTCAAAAAATCAATAATCGTGAATGGTAAAGGAGTGAAAATATGATTTGCCTCGAGAATGATAGTTTAGAAATTCGGTTCCCTGAAGTGCATGAAAATGCCAGAGTGAAAATAAATTTTCAGAGAACACTGCGCTTGCCCGATGATGGTGCAATACATTACCTGCCGCCAGGATTGGGAAAATTTCCATTAAGACACATTGAAGACTTCGACTTGGATGAACACAATCATCTAAAAGAGCGGGGCGGTGTCATCATGCCAATGTTTCAAGCCGATGCGTTGTGGTTAAATTTTCGACCAATACGTAAAGCTCGTGAAGCAAGTTACCCAATTGCTGTCAAAATTGGCACTGGAAAATTATGTGCTGTTTCGGGTGATGAATGGGTGGCGAACCTAAACCGCGACCCTCAGGACTATGTGGTTATTCCAGACCAACCTTGGATTGACGGGTACAATGTTGGGAAAGATATTGTCAAGCAGTTTGTCGCGGCCCCACTTGGTCAGGGATACACTGCTGAAGAGCAGCTCAAGCCACATTCAACCACAGGGGGTATTCAAATTCAGGTCTTTCCGATGAAACGGGAATTTTATGACAGACTAAACAAACGTGATTTATTTGATAAGTATCGCATGGAATCTCCAATGGTGGCGATGTGTTGCAGCAAATCATTCGGAATGGGGTTAGCCCCAGGAGGGTCCATGATGCAAAAGATTTACGAAGATCATCATGATTTTGACGCCT
>Ga0209022_1000138_pt1 | contig 96020 bp, 75 predicted proteins | sample PinacodermPK_FD_187300 | JGI IMG/M metagenome (GOLD analysis project Ga0209022, IMG submission 187300) | Host-associated microbial community of the marine sponge Aplysina aerophoba from Gulf of Piran - sponge pinacoderm, lysed by proteinase... | ecosystem: Host-associated > Porifera > Sponge >... | reverse complement strand
AGTGCCGCGACGGCAACCGCACGCCGGTGCTTATCCAGTATCTCGAAGGCGGAGAGGATTTCAAAGTCGGGATTCTCGACCGCGTAACTATGCCGGTAGAATTCGGCCTTTAATCGCATTTCGCGGGCGGGCGGACCTCGGTTCGCCCTCCGCGGCGCCGACCGGCGGTCGCCTGACTTACCAAATTAAATGCTGACACTCATAGACGGAATCGAAGCCTTCATTGGCCGCCTGAAGGCGATCCATCCGCTGCTGCCGTGGCTAGTCGCCCTGCTGCTGCTGCTGCCGGTGCCTCATTTCACGGCCAACAACTACCAAGTCTACCTGATCAATTTCATTTGCATCATGATCATCCTCGCGACGGGGCTGAACATCGTGAAGGGCTTCGCCGGTCAGGTAACCGTGGGCCATGTCGCGCTCTACGCGATCGGCGCCTACACGTCGGCCGTACTGTCGACGAAGTTCGGCATGCCGTTCTACGTCAACCTTCCGGTATCGATTCTGGCGGCGATGATTTTCGGAGTTCTGGTCGGCCTTCCGTCATTCCGCCTCGAGGGGGCGTATCTCGCCTTGGCGACGCTGGCATTCGCGCAAGCCGTAGAAGTCTACATCCGAGTAACCAACTATCTCGGCGCCGCCTCCGGCATCGGCGGCATCAAGCCGCCGGAATTTTTCGGCTTCACGCTTCGCAATTACGACGAATACTATTATCTCGTCATGCCGATCATGCTCCTGGCGGTCTACGCCTCGTTCGCGATCTTGCGCTCGGCGACCGGAAGAGCCTTCATGGCCGTTCGGGAAGATCCGATATCGGCGGCTTCCATGGGGGTCAATGTCCGCCGCTACAAGCTGATCGCCTTCGTTATGAGCGCGTTTTACGCCGGCTTGGCCGGTTCGCTCTATGCGCACATGCTGCCCGGCTACGTGCATCCCAACAATTTTACGGTCATAGAAATGGTTACCGTGCTGCTGATGGTCGTCCTCGGGGGAATCGGAAACATCTGGGGCGGCATAATCGGAGCAATCATCGTAACGATCGTGGCCGACATCACGCGCGAATACTATTTCTACCAGCTTCTTCTTTTCGGCGCCGTCATCGTCGGCACGGTGCTGTTCATGCCGAAGGGCATCGGCGGCATCATCGACCGGTATTTCGTCAACCGAAGGTTCGTCGCCGCGAGAGAGTTAACGGCGGTCGCGAAGCGCGGCGTCGTCGGCTCCGCCTCCCGGGAGGAATAGGCGTGGGGCCAATGCTCGAGGTCAAGGGACTCAACAAGAGCTTCGGCGGGCTCCGCGCGATTCGAGATGTCGACTTCGCGGTTCGCGAGGGCGAAATCCGGGGGCTGATCGGGCCGAACGGATCCGGCAAAAGCACGTTCTTCAACTTGCTTTCGGGCGTGTACGCCGTCGATTCCGGAACAGTCGTGTTCGACGGCAGGGACCTGACAAATTCCGAGCCCCACGAAGTCGCCGCGGCCGGAATCGCAAGAACATTTCAGCTGCTGCGGATGTTTACGGAAATGACGGTGCTGGAAAACGTCATGATCGGCTACCACAACCACGTCAAATACGGCGCGCTCGCGGGCGTATTCGGCTTTGGCCGCGTCGCGAGCGAAGAAAAAATCATCCGCGACGAAATGATGGAAGTCCTCGCCTTTATTGGCTTGGAGGATTTCGCCAGCATTCCCGCATCGGAGCTTTCAATCGGCCAGAGGCGGCTTCTTGCGCTTGGCCGGGCGATGGCCATGAAGCCGAAGCTTCTCCTTCTTGACGAGCCCGCCGCCGGTCTTTCGCCCGTGAACGTCGACAACATCATGCTCATTATTCTGCGCATGAAGGAAAAATTCAACCTAACGGTCGTCATCGTCGAGCATATACTGAAGGTCGTTATGGAGACCTGCGACCGGATTTCGGTGCTTGATCACGGCGTGAAGATCGCGGAAGGCGTGCCGAGCGAAATTCGCGACGACGAGGCCGTTGTCGAGGCTTATCTCGGACGCGAGATGGACGACGAGGAGGTCAAGCGCGCCATTTCCGCCTAGCCTCTCCCGGCGAGGCGGAATCCTGGCGATTTCCAACGGATTGAGCGACCAATTTCCCGGCGGCGGCCGACGGGCAGAATGCTCGGCGAATCAACCGGGGAGCGGAAGCGGAACTCAGTTGTCGCGAATAGACCTGCTCGCATAGCGGATCCGGATGAGCGAGATGCTTCGAATGCCGCCTTTCGAATCGCCGCCGCGGTCAGCGGGCGAGCGTCCGACGACGATTTTCGAGACTAGCCGAATTTCGACCGAAGCCGTCGATCCGAATTATCCGCCACGCTCCCATTCCCGCGCGGTCCAACGGGAGCCCGCTCGAAAATCACGCTGCAAATACGGCCCGGATCACGCGGCGAATGCGGCATTCGGTCGATAATCCGACGCGTTTCCCGCTTCGCGCGATTCAATCGGCCTGGGAAAACCAACTCCGCCTAGCGATCATCCCTAAATTATGTGCACGGCCACCGTCGCATGCGGCGTAGTCTTCCGCCGGAATCTTTCAGCCGAGCGGGGCATCGAGAAACGCGACAAACGAAATGAGTCCGATCAGTGTAACGAACACCGCGCCTGTAAAGTTAAGCGTATTCCGCAGCAAAACGACCATGCCGCTGCCGCTTGAACGCTCCAGAGCTCGCATCGCGGTCCGCCTTGCCAGAATCGCACCGATGCCAAGCGCGCAGATGCTGATGCCTATTCCTAGCGACATCGCGGCTACAAGCATAATCCCTGGTAAAATCATGTCGTTGGCAACGGCGTACAGCATGACAAGCACGGCGCCGGGACAGGGTACCATACCCGCCGCAAGAGCCAATAGCCCGCTTTCCAATCGACCCTCATGGGGATGATGATGATGGTGGTGGTTGTGGCCGTGATGACCCTGGCCATTCTGACCGTTAGCATGGTGGCCGTGCGAATGGTGTTCGTGAGTATGATGGCCGACATCGCCGTGGCTATGCGAATGGCCCCAAATGCCGCTCTCCGCGCTACCGCGCTTCCAAAGCTGAAACGACCTGAAGAGCATGTACAGGCCGATTCCGACAATGATAAGAAAACTGGCGGCTCGCACGCCCGGCACATCGGCGAGTCGAATGCCAAATCCGGTTCGAAGCACGGCATCCGCAACGGCGACGACAATGACCGCCGCGATGACGTGCACAACAGCGATCTGCGCGGCCATCGCAAATCCGCGAAAAACTCGAGATTCCCGCCCTAAAAAATACGATACTATTAGAAACTTCCCGTGCCCCGGCCCGAACGCATGCACGGCTCCGTAAAGAAATGCGATTGCAAGGCCGAGAAAAATGGCTCCGGTTTCGCCGCCGCTGTCGAATGAGTTCATTGACGCGGCAATATTCGCGTTTGCGCTCCTCTGGATGCTGATTACAAGACTAAGGAGGCCCGAAAGACCGTCATCATTCGCTGCAACCTCGACCGGCACGTTCAAATCTTCGTGCGACTGCGCCGAAAAGCATACGAGCAGCAGGCCGACCACCGCAAGCGCTCCGACGATCAAGTGCAACCTTTCGCCTGTTCGATAACGAACGTCGATTATGGCTCGCCCTCCTCTATTCGCCGATTTCGACGGTCCGAAGCGACAGGTCTCTCGCCCGCGCGGCTAGCCGAACCGCCATCCGGCCGTTCATCCGGCGCAGCAGTCGCTGCTTGGAATGCATCCGGAAGCACCCCCAACGTTACTTGTTTTGTTGCATGCAATCAAAAACTATCGCTCATTTTCGTTTCGAACCCCTTATCGGCACGAGTGAACTGCCAAGCGAAGAATCGCGGCCGGGAAGTTTTCCTGTGATCCCGAGCGAGCAAGTAAGCAAAGTCGTTGATCGCGGATCTTCAACTTTTCGAAAGGCAGTACACGCAGTAAAAGCAGATTCGTGCCGAGCGACGGCTGGCTGCCTAAGTCGCTAACGACTTCTTTCGACTGCGTTTCACGCGAGCCGGCGCGGATCAAATCTTGCAATAGGGAATCCTATGCTCCTATTCGCATGAACCGACTCTCAATTGCGAAGATCGTCCTTGAATGCAGATTCCGGCGCGCCGCCGCAAAGCCCGGAAGTGCGCCAGGCGTTTTCCGGCAGGCGTCGAAATCCGCGCACCGCCGAAATTATTCTTGACGTGAAGGCGTCGACCCGATGATCAAGGCGTCGACCCGCAGCCAAGATTCAAGTTTCTTTCAATAGGCAATGCGAACAAAAGGACATATCGATCTCGGTTCATCGCCAGGTGATTCTGTTGCGTTGAAAAAAGGAAAGGTTAAAGCACGCGAAATGAACAGCACGGGAAATTCAGGACTCAGCGACTCCGCATTCTTCATCCGATACGCCAAGAAAGTCGTCGAAGCGAAAATTTTCAACAGCGCGATCACATTTATTATCATCGCAAATGCGATCATCGTGGGACTGCACACGTCGCGAACGCTAAGCGAATCATACGGCGAACTATTCGAACGCGTAAATCAGGTCATCCTCTATATCTTCATAGCGGAAGCGATTTTAAAGATTCTTGCGCACTTCCCTCGCATCGAAAAGTATTTCAGGAATGGATGGAACGTATTCGACTTTTCCATAATCGCGTTTAGCTTGCTTACCAGCTTCGTCGAACTCGCGACGGTCGCCCGCATGCTGCGCCTTCTCAGGCTTCTGCGTCTTGCCTCCGCGCTGCCCGAACTGGGAATCATCGTGTCGACGCTGATTAGATCCTTCCCTAGCATGTTCAATATAGCCCTGCTTATTTCGATTATCTTCTATGTCTACGGCGTGGCCGGATGCTTTCTTTTCCGAGATGCGGATCCCGACAGCTGGGGCACTCTAGGCTACTCGCTTTTAACTCTTTTCCGAATCGTCACGCTGGAGGGATGGACCGAAATCATGGACACGTCGATGGATACGCACGGCTGGTCCTGGATTTATTATGTAAGCTTCATCGTTGTCGGCACTTTCGTCGTCGTCAATCTGTTCGTCGCGGCAGTCGTAAACAATCTCGACGAAGTCAAAAGGGAACGTCTGATCGACGCTCGGCACCCTCCGAGCAATATTGAAGTCATGGAAGAGCTCGCCCGTACTCAGGAAGCTCTCGCCCGGTTGCAGGCAAGGCTAGAAGAAAAGGATTTATAGGCGACCTGCGCTCCGGGAAATTCCTGGCGCGGCGACCGGCACCTGGATTTTCAATAGAATCCGGCTTGATCGGCGCGGACGGATCGAATTCGGGAAAAAAAGAGCCGCCGTCCGCCATGGCGCGGCAATAGCGATTCTGAAAGTAATTTGTCGCCTGCCAACTCGGCATTGTCCTAAATCATCGCCTTTTAAAAGCGCGGTGAACAGCCGGAATCCCGCGCTTCTTTTTCGCCGTCGAAATTCGGGAGCCGGCGGGGTTTCCGAGACCGGCCGGCCGCCGCGCGACTATGTCGCTCCGACGGCTCATGAATTGATCGATTGCGCGGCAGACCGGATAATGCGGGACAGCGATCGGGTCAGGAGGAGTCCCTCGGAATTGAAATCATGGTGGACGATCCAGGTGCCTTCGACCGGTTCCGACACCGCTGAAAAACCATGGCTCCGCCCTCGCCGCCCGCGGACTCCGTTTCAACTCTCGATGCATGCTTCGGCGCGAATTTAACCGCATGGACCGCATGGCGAATTGGCGATCAGGCGCCGGATTCCGCCGAATCGCGCGGAAACCGCATGCAGTTTTCAAAAATGGTCGGCGAATTCTATCGGTCTTGCGCATGGACCGGCATTCAATTTGCGTTGCGGATTGCATCGGTTTTGAATAAGTTGCGTATAGTCACTTCCGCTTAGGCATTTTAGAAGGAGGAAAATGCAAATGGCATCAATGAATTTTTATTCTCGAACTACAGCGGCATTCGCCGTCGCTAGCGTCGCGGCATCCTTCGCTGCGACTTCGGCATCGTCAGAAGGAGTGCTCAACGGCGAGACGATCCGAATTCTCGCGATAGGCGATCCGGTTTTCCAGGTCATGCAGCGCATCCATGGCGACCTGGAAGAAATGGCAGGCGGCACGATTGAACTCGATGTCCGAGGATTCGACGTACTCCGGCAGCAAGTCTTGCTGAACGCACAGAACGATGTTTCGAACTACGATCTGGTTTCCGTCGATCTGCCGCAGTTCGGCGAATACAAGGACTTTCTGGTGGATCTCGCCGGCTACGTTGAAGAAAGCGGCATGGATTGGGAGGATTTTCACGCCGCCGCCTGGACCGGCGCCTACCATGATCAGAAACAGCTAGGCATACCTATACAGCCTCATCCGGAGATTTTCGCGTACCGGGTCGATCTATTCGAAGAAGCCGGGCTCGAGCCGCCGCGAACAACTGAGCAAGTACTGGCCGCCGCCAAAGCCCTCCACGGCTCGAAGGACGGCCTGTCCGGCATTTGCTGGAACGCCGCGCGCGGCACGCCGCTCGGCCAGACTATCACGATGGTAATGGGCTCTCACGGCCTTCCGGTCATCGCAATGAACCCCATCGAGGGCGGGTTCGACCTCGGCAATGTCGGTCCCGAAAACATGCATCCGCAAATGGACAGCGAAACGGCCAATGAAATGGCCGCCTACCTTATGGAGCTTATGAAATATTCGCCGCCGGGCATACTCAACATGGCGTGGGACGAGCGCGTTCGCGTATTTGCGCAGGGCGGCTGCGCGATGACCTATATCTGGTCCGGGAGGTCGGCAATTTATGAACTCGACGAAAATGCCGAGGCAAGGGGCAACGTAAGCTACCTTCCGCACCCGGCAGGACCGAACGGGCTGAACGTATCGACTCTCGGAGGCTGGTTCCTCAGCATTCCGGATAATCTGCCCGAAGACAGAAGAGACCTCGCCTGGTCCGTAATCGAATGGATGACAAGTCCGGAAATGATGGCCGAATACACCAAGCACGGCAACTGCGTGGCTCCGAGCCACAGCGTGTCCCAGGATGAAGAAGTTGTCGCCCGGTGCCCGGTAATTCCCTACGTCGACGCGATGGCCACCAGCGGCGAGATCGCGGGATGGCAGCGGCCGCCGGTTCCCGAAATTCAGCAGATATTCGACATTCTCGGCGCAGAATTCCACGAGGCGCTGGCCGGAGCGGAATCCCCGGAAGATTCGCTAATGGAAGCCCAGCGTCAGCTCGACCGGGTTATGCGGCGCGCAGGGTACTACTGATACGCCGCCGGCTAGTCCCGCACGAAAACTAGTGCGCGCGGACGCCTCTGGCGGCGTCCGCGCGCGAATTGCCGGAATGCAAAATCTCGCGACGGATCCCTAGCGAATGAGCTTGCTTCGCGAAAAACGGAAAATCGCGTTCGCGATGATCTCCCCGTCCATTCTGGTCATTGTCGCGATCAACATTTTTCCGATAATTTTTGCCGTATATATCAGCCTTCACCTATGGAGCTTCGGCCGGGGAGAGCCTCGGTTCGCCGGCCTGCTCAACTACGAGGATCTCTATTACGACGGGCGCTTCATTGATGCCGTATTCACTTCGGCAAAGTTCGTATTTTTTGCCGTTCTTGTAGAATTCCTGGTCGGCTTCGCGCTCGCGTTCCTGTTCAACGTAAAGGTTAGAGGCATGGCGACGCTGAGGCAAGTCGCCGTCCTTCCCATCATGGTCATGCCGATCGTCGCAGGGCTGGTTTGGTTCTATATGTTCAATGAGAATTTCGGGGTTATCAACTGGCTTGTTACATTGCTCGGAGCTCCGAAAGTCGGCTTTTTGACCGATCTCGACGTGGCGCTGTTTTCGATCGTATTGGCCGATGCCTGGCAATGGACTCCTTTTGTCATGCTCGTCATGTTCGCGGCTCTGCAGTCGCTTCCGGAATATGTCTACGAAGCGGCGAAAATGGACGGCCTGAATGGCTGGCAAACATTCTGGCGCGTTACGATTCCGATGCTCCGACCGTCGATCATGATCGTGATTATCTTGAGAATCGTCGATTCTTTCAAGATGATCGAATTGGTATTCATGATGACGCAAGGCGGTCCCGCAGGGCGAACGGAAGTCTTGCCCTGGTATTTATATGTAACCGGTTTCCAAGGCCTAGATCTCGGCTATGCCGCTGCGATCGCCGTCTGCATGCTTATAATCGTAACGATTTTCACGCAGTTCTTCGTAGCGCGCATCGGATTTGGCGACGATCAAAAATGACTTCCGATTCCAAGCCGATCTCGCAATTCAATCTTCGCGCGGCGCTGGCGCTGGGCGCCGCATGCGTGGTTGTCGGCTTTTCGCTCTTTCCGCTGTATATCATGATTACAACGGCGCTTAAGGCGGAATCCGATATCTTCTCCTGGCCTCCCACCTGGACCTTCTCGCCTACGCTTCAAGCATTCAAAAACGCCTTTTTGCTGTTCGGCGGGCAAAACGTTCTGGTTTTCCTGTTCAACAGCGTGCTTATAACCGCGGCGAGCACAGCCTTGGCCGTGGGCCTCGGGTCAATGGCGGCATACGCCCTCGCCCGGTTTCCGTTCCGCGGAAGCAAGCATTTAGCATTCTTCATACTTTCGACTCGTTTCGCGCCGCCCGTGGCGTTCATTGTTCCGATTTATCTGATGTTCAGGTCGGTCGGCCTTATAGATACGCATCTCGCGCTAATTCTATTTTATACCAGCATGAACCTTTCCTTCGTAATCTGGGTTCTTCGCGGGTTCTTCGCCGACATTCCAATAGAATTGGAGGAAGCCGCGCTTGTCGACGGCTATACTCGCTGGCAGGTTTTTCTGCGCGTCGCCCTCCCGCTGGTACGGCCCGGGCTTGTCGCCACCGCCATCCTGTCGGCTGTATTCGCGTGGAACGAATTCCTGCTCGCCAATATCATTACGCAGCGCGACGCCGCGACGATTCCGGTCTATCTTTCCGGATTCTCCGCATCCATGGGAATCGCTTGGGGCGAATACATGGCGGTCGGATTTTTCGCCGTCGCGCCCATTATGATATTCACATTCTTTCTTCAGCGCCACCTAGTGCGCGGGTTGACCTTCGGCGCGGTCAGGTAGGACGGAAATCGAATGCCGCGAATTGAATTCGACAACGTTTCCAAACGCTACACTCCGACCACCCACGCGGTGAAGAATCTGACGTTCGAAATTGAAAACGGTTCGTTTCTTTGCGTTCTCGGACCATCGGGATGCGGCAAATCCTCCACTCTTCGCATGCTCGCCGGGCTTGAATCGATTACGGAAGGCGAAATTCGGGTCGACGGAAAGAGGTACAACGAACTCAAGGCGCAATCGCGCGATTTTGCGATGGTGTTCGAAAACTACGCGCTTTATCCGCATCTTGACGTTTACGGCAATTTGGCGATGCCGCTTGCGACCCGGCGCCTGCCGCGCAGGGAAATCGCCCGGCGCGTCGGGGAAATCGCCGAAACGCTGCAAATCACCGAGCATCTGCGAAAAAGGCCTCGGCAGCTAAGCGGCGGCCAGCGACAGCGCGTGGGACTGGGTCGCGCGATCATTCGGGATACCCGCACATTTCTGATGGATGAGCCGCTCGGCCACATGGAGGCGTACCTTAGGCAGCAGCTGCGCACGGAAATTCGACGCCTGCACGAAGAACTTGGCGCCACGACGTTCTATATTACCCACGATCAGGAAGAAGCCGCGGCGATATCCGACCAAATCGTTGTCATGTCGGACGGCCGCCTTCAGCAGGCGGGCGACTTGCTGACACTTCTCGACAACCCGGTCAATAAATTCGTCGCCGAATTTATCGGAAATTTGCCAATCTCGATCATTCCGGCCGCGGTCGCTTCGAATTTCGGCGTGCCGGAACTGATAGTCGGCGGCGCTCGCATGCCTTTGCCGGAGAATCGCGCCTCACTAATCGAAAGTTCGATTTCGTCCGGCGGAAGCAAGCTAGAAGTCGGCGTGCGCCCGGGAGATATCGAGCTTTTCGAGGACTCCGCGCCGAATCGCCTCCCGCTCAGCGTTACGGTTGTCGAGCCTTTGGGCGATTCAGCCGTCGTCGTAGCCGACGGTCCCGCGGGACGCCTAAGAGCCACCGTTCCGGCGGACACCGCGCCGCCGCCGGGAAAGTCGGTTCACGCCGAATTCGACCCGTCGCGACTATTGCTGTTCGACGAAGCCGGCATCAATATTTTTCGAACGGCCTGACCCCATGTCGGAAGTTCAATTTCGGGAAGTAACCAAGCGGTTCGGCGGAACCAGCGTGTTCGAGCGGATTAGCCTGGAATGCCCCGAGCACCGGTATCTTTGCCTGCTCGGACCGTCCGGTTGCGGAAAAACCACTCTAATGAGGCTAGTAGCCGGGCTGGAGCAGCCCGACGAGGGCGATATCCTGATCGGCGGCCAGCGCGTGAACGATCTTCCGCCTTCGACCCGCAACGTTGGCATGGCATTCCAGAATTATGCGCTCTATCCAATGCTGTCGGTTAGGGGCAACCTAGCCTTTCCGCTTCGAGCGCCGGTCCGCAAGAGAAGCTACTCCGAAGCAGATATCGATTCGCGGGTCGAAGAAATCGCTCATTTGCTTCGCATTGGATGGCTGCTCGATCGACCCGTCACGACTCTTTCGGGCGGACAGCAGCAACGCGTCGCTCTTGGACGCGCATTAATTCGCAACCCGCCGGTTTTGCTTCTCGACGAACCGATAACTCATCTCGACGCGCGCCTTCGATATGAAATGCGCGCGGAGTTAAAGACGCTGCATGCCAATTTGCAGACGACGACAATTCACGTAACGCACGATCAGCAGGAGGCTCTAGCCGTCGCCGACCTCATCGCCGTTATGAATGCCGGCAGAATCGAGCAGATCGGGCCGCCGATCGAAGTCTACAGATATCCGAAAACCGCTTTCGTAGCGGGATTTGTCGGCGACCCGCCGATGAGCGTCGTAAGGATGCCATTGCGCGTCGGCGACAGCGGCCTCCAGATTGATTTCGGCGGGCGAGCGCTGCCTCTTCCCGAAAAGTTCGCTCGCTATTTCCCGGGCGAGCCGCCTAGCGCCTTGTTGATTGGAATTCGACCGTCGTCGGTTAGTCTAGTCGACGCGCAGGCGTCAAACGCAATCTCGGCCAAGGTTTACGCTCACGAGATGGTCGGAAGAGAGTTGCAATTGATGCTGTCGGTGGGCGACGGGCGCATTAGGTATCGCTCGCCGGAAATCCGCCGGTTCGCCGTAGGCGACATTGTTGCCTGCGATGTCAATCTCGAGCAAGCGCATCTGTTCGATGCGGAGACCGGGGCGGTTATTGTCAATTAAGCTTCTGGACTCGAATCGATATCGCCGGCGCCTGAAGATCGGAGTTAACAAAGTATTTCGTTGAAGTTAGACCTATCCGCGAAACCGCTCGATGGAGATTGCCGTGTCGAAGCACGGGATGCAGCCGGAATCCCGCGTTAATTTCCGCTGGCAAGCAATGGGATTTCAAACGAACACCTCAGTAAAGTCGGCATGCGCAGGAATACACCGCGGCCAATAGCGCGCCATTCTTCGCGTCGCCGGGCGCGGCGGCCTCCTCGGCGGCGAGCAGGTCGCTCAGCGTTTGGCCCTTGATAACCACGGATCCGCCGAACGCCTATTCGATGAATCCCGACGCTATCGCGCCCGACAGAGCCTCCCGGGCTTCCTCGGGAATTCCGGCGGGAGCCAGGAACGGAAAGTATCCGTCCGCCGTGAAGTGAACCCCCAATTCGCTCATTGTCGGAGCATTCGGCGAAACGATCAATTTTTCCGATAGCCCGGATGCTAGATTCACCATGTCGGCGGCAAGAACAGCGCCAGTCTTGGATGCCGGTGCCAATCCGATGTCGAGATCGCCGGCGTAAAGTCCGTCCATGACGCCCTTGCCGCCCTGCTTCATTACGATATTGAATTCGATTCCGCTCGCCTTTCCTAGCTTATAGGCCAAGTCGGCAAGCTTGGGACTCATCGCGCCAAATCGGATCTGCTCGCCCGCGCGAGCGGATTCGGCCATGTCATCGAAAGTCGACCAGCCCCTGGACGCAAGGGCGACGATTCCCATCTGGAATCCGGCAGTGGCTGTAAGCGGCGTGAAATCGGACTGCTCGTAGCCGGCGCTTGTCGTCGCGACCATGTTATAGCCGAGGCTTTCCGTAACGACGATTCCGATAGCTGTTCCGTCCGCCGGCTCATTCTTGAGCGCCGCAGCAAGAACCGAGCCGCCCCTGCCCGTCTTCTGATCCGGAATTATCTTCCAGCCGTGCCGCTCTTCAATCTCCTCCGCTATCAAGCGCGCTTGCGTGTCGGCGACTCCCCCGGCGCGGAAACCGATCAGCATCGTTATCGGGCCGTTGCGGATAGGGCGGCCGAGGCCACCAAGCCGGAAACTTTTCGCTTTGCCGCGTTCTTCGGTTCTGAACAAGCAAGCCGACATTACGCTCGGCCAATGGCGGGTGCTGGTCATGATAGGCTCGGAAGGCGTGTCCACTTCGCGGGATCTCAACAAACGATCCGCCATGGACCCGGCGATCATTAGCCGCGCGCTTCGTTCGCTGGAAAAGTCCGGACTCGTGGAATTGCCCAGGTCCGTGTCTGACAGGCGAGTACTTCAGGTTCATCTAACTGCGTCCGGCTCCCGGCTTCACGAGCAGATGTTTTCGAAGATGAAAGCGCGGCAGAAAAGGCTCTTGAAATCCCTAGCGCCGGATGAAGCCACCGCGTTTATACGAATAACCGACAAGCTGGAGAGTGTGGCCAAATCAGAGGACAACGAGAGCTAACTTCGAACCCGCTTATCGTCATGTCCGACGAGCGCCAAGCCCGAGCGCTTGGGTGCGCCGGGCATCCATTCGTAAAAACGCCTAATCCGGATGCCTTGGCCGAGGTTGGCGTTCGTTTTACGAACGCTGAGACGCCCTCCCCTATCTGCGTGCCGGCGCGCATATTTCGCCACTGGCCAATACGCGCATCAGAATCGCCTTTGGGACAACGCAATGCCCTGCGCCGGCCAGATTTCAGGATGGGGGCATGCGCTTCAGTCGGCGGGCGCGCCGGTCGAATCGATCAACAAGCTTCATTACCGCGAGATAGGCGGTCCGTGGAGTATTCGGGCGATTCCGCACCCTTGAAGTCCGTGACATGGCTGGCGAGAAAGGCAAGCATTTTAATGCATATGTGCGTCCAGCCATCCGAAGAAGCCCTTCGACCGGAATGGAAAACGGGGGCTTCGGGACATTTGGAGGTTGCCGAGACAGCTGCGGAGGCCGATGTCGAAACCGTAATCCTCACGCGCCTGCGCCGACATATGCATGCGCCGGATGTCAAAAAACGCATTCGCGGCGAAATGGCCGAGATTTACGACGGACGCATCGTGATAGGAGAGGATATTCAGGTATTCGAACTGTGAATTATTTATTCAGCGCGAGTCCTGCCTGCCGCCTGGCCGAAATCGTCTAATCGGCGACTTTGGAAAGCAGCGAATACTTTGTTCGATCTACCGGCGCTTTCCGGAGATTGGCAGGCGCCGCGAATCGATTGTCCAAGTCGGCCGAGGCGCGGCGCGCCGAGCTTCCTCAGGTCGAAACGCGGCGCTAAACATTGCGCGTTATCAACGGTGGCCGCCCTTCCTGCAACCCCGCTCCGTGCCTTCGATGCAACGCCGACGATAAATTGCCGCGGTCATGGCGCCGGCCGGTTGGCAATTTCGGCGAAGCAGTGCAAACTGCGTCGAAATCGCGAGGACATAGCCGATTGCAAATTCAAGTCGCAGTAATCCATCCCTCCTTCGTTAGTTCGAACCAATCCCGATCAGAAACCGACTCTTTGGACGAGGCCGTATCCTTGGCGCAGGCCCTGGATTTCGAAGTCGTTTTCAAGGAGATCGTACGGATTCGCGCTACGCACGGAGCAACCTTTTTCGGGTCGGGCCGGTGCGAGAGCCTAATGCGCGACATCGCCGAGAGCGAAGCGGAGACTGTCGTTATCGACGGTACCATCACGCCCGTTCAGCAACGGAATCTAGAACGGCTCTGGAATGTCAAGATTCTTGACAGGACCGGCCTGATTCTGGAAATTTTCGCGAGCCGGGCGAGAACAAGCGAAGGCGTCCTCCAGGTTGAGCTGGCGCAGCTCAACTATCAGAAGTCCCGGCTCGTTCGACGATGGACCCATTTGGAACGGCAGCGCGGCGCGCTCGGCTTCGTGGGCGGCGCGGGCGAAACCCAGATCGAGGCGGACCGGCGGGCGATCGACGAGCAAATTCTAAGAATCAAGAAAAAGCTCGACACCGTCGTGCGGACCCGGGGACTTCATCGCGAAGCCCGGAAAGCCGTGCCCTACCCGATCGTGGCGCTTGTCGGCTACACCAATGCAGGCAAGTCGACTTTGTTCAACCGCTTGACAGGCGCCGGCGTTCAGGCGACCGACCTGCTGTTCGCGACCCTCGACCCCACCATGCGGGCCGTGCGGCTGCCGTCGGGGCGCCAAGCGGTTTTTTCGGATACCGTCGGCTTTATATCCGACCTGCCGCATCAGCTCGTCGCCGCATTCCGGGCGACGCTTGAAGAAGTCGTCAATGCCGATCTAGTTCTGCATGTCAGGGATACGTCGCACCCCAATGCCGATCATCATGCGGAAAGCGTCGCCGACATTCTGGATAAACTGAACGTAGGCGCATCCGAGTCCCAGACTCTCGTTCAGGTCTGGAACAAGATCGACTTGCTTTCGGACCGCGAGCGAGATGAATTGCCGACAATCCCGGGCGGGAACGGCGCAATTTTTCCGGTGTCGGCCAAGTCGGGCGAAGGCGTCCGGGCATTGCTTGGGCATATCGACGGGCAGCTGCGCAGGAACGACCGCGTGGAAACTTTGAATCTGTCGTATTCCGACGGTCGAAAGCGAGCCTGGCTATTCGACGAGAATGTCGTCCAAAGCGAGTCGCATTGCGAATCGGGCTACGAACTGAATGTGTGCTGGTCGCGGGCGCAGTCGAAGCGATTCAGGCACCTATTCCCCGAAGACGACAAGAAAGCGGACGACCCGGAAATTGCTATTCCGTCGGCGAATTCGCAGCTAGCCTCCTGAAATCATTCGCTCGCCGAATACCGAATACCCGAATCCGGCCAAGCCGACTCGAGGCTCCGCCTTCCGAGATTATATAACCTCGCCGCGCTGCGCGCGCTAAAGCAATATATTGAATTCCTCGCGTATTCGCCGGTCGTTCTCCTTGCGCAGGAACTTCGGATGATGGCACGACAAGATGTTCCGGGCTTTCTCCCTGGCGGCTTGAATTATTTCGGGCGCGCCCTTTTCGCCCCATATGTCTGGTGTTTCTCGGTCCGCGAGCTCGGGATAGACGTAGTCGCGCTGCATCGACCGCATCGTCTGGCCGGCGCCGAGAAAGTGGCCATCGCCGAGAACCGCGCTGCAGATGTCGTCGTATCCGAGAGTATCGCTGTCGACTTCTATACCTCTGATCGCCCGATAGACTCCGGACAGCATTTCATTGTCCAGCACGAATGCCTCGAAGGAAGCGCCTAGGAGCGCGGACGACATGCCGCTGCTCTCGTAAACCACGTTGCCGCCGGCAAGGCCCGCCGCCAGCGCCGCAATGCCTTTTTCCGCGCCCATTTGGTAGTCGACCGCTTTGGAGTCGGACATTGAGCTAGCGATGCCCGACGGAAGTCCCAGCCAGTTCGACAATTGCGCGCTCGCCGCATTCATGACGGCGGTTTCGGCGCCTCCCCCCGTGAAGGCTCCGCTGCGCAAATCGATAACGAACGGCCAATTGGAAAAAATCATCGGGTAGCCCGGCCGGATGCAATTGATCATAAGCAGCGATGCCAGCGTTTCGGCCAAAGACGCCGCCAGAAAGCTTGCCGGCGTCGCCGGGCCCGTTGCGCCGGACTGCGCGCCGGTAATGCAGTTGACGGGAAATTCGCGCCGAATGCACTCGGAAGCGACATCGACCGCGTCCTCGCCGTAGCGGAACGGCGAAATGATCGGGCTAATGTGAGCGACGCACCAGGGATGCCGCTTGAACCTGCCTTCGCCGCCCTCGGCCATGTCGAAAAGGCGAATCACCGGCGCAACATGCTCGGCGAGGGTGAAAGACGTCGCAATTGGCTTCGTAGTGCCTCGAACAAGCGCATACGCCGTGTTCACATCGAGATCGTAGATGTCGGGGATATCGGTAGCGATGCAGCATCTGGTAAACCATGAGATATTTTCGAGGCGATCCTAGAGACGCGTAAAATCGTAAAGATCCTTCAGAGTCGACGGGCGGTAGAGCCCCGTATCCATGTCAAGCGTCCGAACAGCGGCGCCGCCGGTTCCGAAAAACACCCTTTCGCCGCCAATTTCGATGCTCCTGTTCGGATCCCGCCCGTGCAGCGCGATTTTCTTCGGCGCTTCCGCGATTATGTCTTCTACCAGGGAAGCGGGAAAGCGAACGCGGTCGCGCTCGTCGAGGAAGGCGCCTCGAGACAGGCATGCGTCGGCTAGTTTCCTAGGGCATTCGCCCATACCGAGCTCTTCCAGCAATCGAATCGCCGTATCGTAGATCGCGCGAATTCCGGAATCGGTCAGGGGCCTGTAGCTGCCGCCCCTTTGACCTGGCGGAGCGGGATTGAATTCAGCTGATCCAGAGGTGCGTTTGGCGATTCGCGCCGCGCGTCCGCCGCTTCTTGCCGAAGTCCGATTTTTCAACGTAGTTTTCCGGCCAATCGATTCGCCATCCTATCGATTCGCCTATAGACTCGATTTTCGGTTTGCCCAATCGAATTTTTCGAAATCAGCTCTTGCGCCCTCGCCTTCATGCGGCGGTTATTGACGACTGGCGGCTACGCGAGGCAAAGGGCGGCGAATTCGGCTTTGGCCCGGCTTGCGGGAGCAGCGATTTGGAAAAGAATGCAAGAGTCGTAGTGATTGGCGGCGGAATCGCGGGCTGCTCGACCCTATACCATTTGACGCGTGAAGGCTGGAACGATGTCGTATTGCTGGAAAGAGACGAATTGACATCGGGAACGACCTGGCATTCGGCGGCCCAGGTCACGAATTTCGGAACCAATCAAACCATGATCGGCCTCAAGTCCCATTCCATTCGGCTTTACAGGGAGCTTGCCGAAGACGCGGACTACCCCGTCGGCTACAACTATGCCGACGGCGGGATCCGATTGGCCGGAAGCCGGGACCATATGGACGGCTATGCGCACTTCGCGTCGGTCGCCAAAGCCGTAGGGGTCGAATTTGAACTTATCGACGCGGCCGAATGCGAGCGGCGCCATCCGCTGCTAAGCGCCGAGGGCCTCGCCGGCGGGCTCTGGGACCCGCATGACGGCCATATCGACCCCGCGCAGCTCTGCCAGGCTCTCGCAAGGCGAGCTCGTCTCGCCGGCGCGCGGATCTATCGGAAGACTCCCGTCGTGGCGCTGGAGCAATGCCGGGGCGGAGACTGGGTCGCGCATGCGCCCGATGCGAAATTCAGATGCGAATCCGTAGTCCTGGCTTGCGGGTACAGGATCAATGAAGTCGCGAATATGATGAGCGCGGAACTGCCCGTGGTGTCTATGGAGCACCAGTATTTCGTGACGGAGGAAATCGATGAAATCGCCGGGGCCGAGCGACGGATGCCATTGATTCGCTGCCCGGTTTCGGACTTCTACAGCCGGCAGGAAAAAAACGGCTTGCTGGTCGGATTCTACGAGCAGGGCTGCAAGACGTGGGGAATGGCCGGCATCGACCCGGGATTCAGCAACGCGCTTTGCCCCGACGATCTTGAACGCGTGTCGAGCGTAATTGACGGCGCTCTGGACCGGATCCCGCGCTTGCGGGACGCAGGCATCCGGGCGGTCGTCAACGGCCCGATCACCTATACGGCCGACGGGCTTCCGCTCGTGGGCGAAATACCGGGACGGCGAAACGCCTATTGCATTGCCGGCCTGCGGGCCGGAATCGGCGAAGGCGGCGGGCACGGATGGCTTCTGGCCCAGATCATTGCCCATGGCGAAGCGCATTACGATACGTGGTGCCTCGATCCGAGTCGCTTCGGTTCCTATGCGACCCGGGACTACAGCGCGGCCAAAGCCTGCGAAGACTACCGCAACGAATTCCGATTTCACATGCCCAACGAGCGCCGCCCGGCGGGCAGGCCGGCGCGCGCGACGGCGCTAACCAAGCGACTGGCCGGCGAAGGCGCCGAATTCGCGGAGCTCAACGGATGGGAGCGAGCGGCCTATTTCAAGCCGAGCCGGGATTTCAAAGAACTGCCGTCCTTCCGTTTTTCGAACGCGTATTCCGTCAGTCGCGACGAAATTCTCAATGTTCGCGACAACGCGGGGATCATGGAAGTCAGCGGCTTCAACATCTACGAGATATCGGGGCGAGGCGTTCACGGCTGGCTGGACCGAATTTCATGCTCGAGGATTCCTCCCGAGGACGGCCGCATCTCTCTTTGCTACTTCTTGAACCGGCAGGGCAGCGTCAAATGCGAGGCAACCGTCGCGAACCTCGGCGGCAGCGTCTGGTACGGCTCGGCGGCCGCCGCGGAAAACCACGATTTCAAGTGGCTCGCGAGCCACCTGCCCAAGGACGGGTCCATCCGATTGCGGAAGCTGACATCGGAAATGCAAACGATCGTCGTTGCCGGGCCGAATGCGAAAGACGTCCTCCTGCTGGCCGCCGGCGGCGACGCGACGCAAGCCGCATTCCCGTGGCTTCGGGCGAAGCCGGCGCGATTCGGGACCATTCCGGCGACGGTGTTTTCGCTTAGCTACTCGGGCGAACTCGCCTTCGAGATCCATGCCCCCGCCGCTGGACTCGAGGATATCTGGCGAATTCTGATCAAGGCGGGCGAGCGCTGCGGCATTCGGCCTTTCGGCGCCTGCGCTGCGGAAAGCATGCGCATCGAGAAGAGCCACCGGCACTGGAAGGCGGACCTGACAACCGAGTACAATCCGCTCGAGTCCAAGCTCGGCCGCTTTGTCGATCTCGGCAAGGACTTCCTTGGACGAGCCGCCCTGGAAAAAATGATCGAAGCCGGCCCCCGGCGAGTTTTCGCAATGCTCGAAATCGATTGCGCCGATGCGCCCGCGCAAAGCGGCGGCTGCATGGAGAGCGGCGGCAGGGCGGTCGGCGCGGTGACCTCGGCCGGATTCGGGTTCCGCACCGGAAAGAATCTCGCCATGGGATTCGTCGATCCGGAATTCGGCGCGACCGGCTCGTCGCTCGAGATTCCGATTCTTGGACAGCCGCGGCCGGCTCGAATTATCCCGTTCAGCCCCTACGACCCCGAAAACGCCCGACTGCGCTATTGAAAGCTATTTGGAGTCCTGTTCGTCAGCCGGCTGCGGACAGGCGGCAGTAGCAGGATGCCTTTACGGGCACGTCGGTTCGACCTAGCGCGATATTCAGCCTTTGCTTGATTATTGTCGCTTCGCTGTCCCGACCCTGCCGCACCAGGCACTCGTGGTATCCGCTCAGGCTCCAGACATTGTCGGGATGCTGGCAAGCGCGGCTCAATGCCGAATCGAAGCCCAGATCTTCCTTGTAGACCGTCGAAGCCTCCTCAATAAAGTCCTGATCGATAAGCAAGGCGCCGAGAGCGTGCCTCGACGGCTGCATCCATCCCCAAGGCTCGTCGTAGGGCAGATTGTCCTCAAGCCTGACCGCTTTGCGCAGCCTGGCGTACGCCGAAAAAAATTTGCCCTGTCTGTACTCGATTTCGCCGAGCATCATCTCCCTGGCGACGGCCAGGATGTCCTGGCAGCTGTTGTTGAAGAGATAGCGGCTGTCCGGAACCCGCGCTACCGCGTCTTCGAACGCGACGGCCTCCCTTTCGGCGGCCTCGACATCTTCCTTCGACGCATATGCGACGGCCCTCGCGTAGCGCATGACCGCCGCGGTCGAACAGTAGAGATCGGCATCTTCCGGCAATTCCTGGGAGAGAATCTCGTTCCATTTGCCAAATCGAACGTAGACATGCTGCTTTATCGGTATGAATGCCTCTAGCCAGTCGGCCATCGGCGGCGATTCCACCCTAAGCAGCTCTTCGGGAATCGTGGAAATCATTTCCTCCGCCGTTTCGATCGCCACCGCGTACTGTCCCAGAAACATCGCGCCGTAAATCTTGAAATGGTAGTTGTGCGATCGGTACAGCGAATAGAAGTTCAAAGGCCCTTCCTTCGCGAGATACTTGCGGTCGGCCACCATCGCGGCGTGATTGGATGCGACGACCTCGGCGTAGTCCCCGCACATGACGTCGATGTGCGTCGCCATATGGTTCAAGTGGCCTGAATCCGGCACCAGCCCCCTGAGCTGGTCGCAAGCCGTAAGAGCCTTTTCGGGAAACGGCGACATTTCCATCAGGTGAATGTACATATGAAGCAGGCCGGCGTGGGGAGGTCGACCCTCCTCGGCCAGTCGCGCCATGGCGGATTCGATCACTTCCCTGGCTTCCGCAGTGTCCGCCCCTTTGGCAACCTCGCCGGTTTTCAGATTCCAAAGCGCCCAGGGCGTGCGATTCATCAGGGCTTCGGCGAACAGGGATGCAATGTCGGCGTCCGTATCGTGCCGCGAATATACATTGCGCATCGCCGCAGCGTAGTCGTCGTTCCAGGAATTCATTTCGTGGTCGGGATAGCCGGACTGATAGCGGGACAGCAGCGCGCCGATAAGAGAAATCTCGGCATCGGCCGCGCCCTCGGTCAAAGCCTCGGCGCGAATCGCCGCTAAGCGCGCGGTCTTGAGCGACGAGGCCAATTCGTCTTCGTCGAACGCTTCCCAGGGCTTGTTGTAGTTCGGCCCGATCGCATAGGCGATTCCCCACCACGCCATGGCGCAGCACGGATCGGCTTCCGCCGCGTTTCGGAAGCACGCGACCGCCTCCTCGTGGTTGAAGCCGTACGTCCAGGCCAGTCCCCTGTCGAACCATTTCTGCGCCGTCTCGGAAGCCGTCGAAATTCTCCGGCTATGGCATCCCAGATCATATCCGTATTCCATCCAATCCTTCTCCTAGCAATGACTTTCGCCCCGTCCCTCAAGCGGACCCTCAACGGCCGAAATACGCGGCGCGCAGCTGGGGGTCGTTGCGCAATTCCCCAGCCGCCCCGCTCAGCCTAATCTCCCCGGTTTCCAGTATATGGATGTCATTCGCCAGATGCATGGCGAAGTTCACGTTCTGCTCCGTCAGCAGAATCGTCATCCCTAGCTCCCGGTTCATTCTTTGCAGCGCGGAGGCTATATCATCGCAAATTTTCGGCGCAAGTCCTATCGTAGGCTCGTCGACGATAAGCAGGCGCGGACTCGACATGAGAGCCCGTCCCAGCGAAACCATTTGCCTTTCGCCCCCGCTCTGCGTACCGGTTTCCTGCTTCTCGCGGGATCTGAGAGCCGGAAACAGGCTGTACACCGTTTCCAGATTCTTCTCCGCCTCGTCGGGAACGGTGTGGGCTCCCACGAGCAGGTTGTCCCGCACGCCCATGAACGGAAAGAGGTGCCCGCGCTCCGGCGCATAGCCGATTCCCATCCCGACGATCTGCGTCGGATTCAGCCCCGCGAGGCTCTTTTTGTCGAAGCGGATTTCCCCCTTCGTTCTCGTCAGGCCGAGAATCGAATCCAGCAGCGTCGATTTCCCGGCTCCGTTCGGGCCGATTATTCCGACGATCGTGCCGGCCTCGACCGCGAGATCGATTCCGTGAAGCGAGCGCGCGCGCCCGTAGAACGCTTCTAGATTTTCTATTTCAAGCAGTGCCATCGACGACGCCGCGCTCTTCGGTTCGGGCATGCCCGAGATAGGCTTCGCGAACCGCCTCGTCGGCCATGACCGCGTCGAATTCCCCTTCCGCGATCAGTGAGCCGAACGACATTACGATGACGCGGTCCACGAGCGGCCTTAGCGACCGCAGGTCGTGGCTGACGATCATGTAGGTCATGCCCTGACGCTTCCTCTCCAGCAGAAGTTGCGTCAGCTGGGCGATTTCGCCGACCGTCAATCCCGCGAAAACCTCGTCGAGCAGAAGAATTTCCGGGTTCGTCGCGAGCGTTCTCGCAAGTTCCAGCTTCCTCAATTCCCCCATGGACAGCTGGCCGGGCAGCATCCTGGCCTCGCGCTCGCCGAAGCCGACGCTTTCCATGATCTCCCATTCGGCGTGCTCCGGCTCCCTTTCTGCGATCAGTCTCCAAATGCTGTCGGGCATCGAGCCGACGCGGACATTCTCAAATACGTCCATGCCCCCGAATGGCTTCGGGATCTGGTGCGTGCGGGCGATTCCGAGCTGGACGCGCCGATGAGTCGGGACGTTCGTTATCGGCCTTCCGCGGAACTCCACCGAGCCGGAATCCGGCCTGTGCTCGCCCATCAGAATGCTGAACGTAGTCGTCTTGCCGGCTCCGTTCGGTCCGATCAAGCCGAGAGACTCGCCTTTTTCGACACCGAAGGAGACATCGTTCACCGCCACCAGGCCTCCGAATTTCTTCGACGCGCCGCTGAGCTTCAGAAGCGCGGTCATTTCGCCAATCCTCTCGCGACTATCGGCGACAGCTTGCCATAGGCCCTTTCGAGTATGCTGTGGAGGCCCCTGGGTTCGAGCACGTAAACGACGAGAGTGATCGCGCCGTAGATAAAGTATCTCTCGGCCCCCGGCAGATACGGGCGCAGGTACTCCAGCAGGAACGTCAGGAAGTACGCTCCCAGAATCGGGCCTGCGATCGTTCCCGACCCGCCGAGCAGCGCGGCCACGAGAATCGTAAATAGAAAATTGATGTCGAACAGCGCCCTCGGCGCGATCGAGCCGATGTAGTGCACGTAGAGGGCGCCGCCGATTCCGGCGACGGCCGCGCTCGCGCCGAATGCGAATAGCTTTAGCTTCAACGTGCTCAGCCCGAGCGCCGTAACCGCCTCCTCGTCCATGCGTATGGCGGCCAGCGCCGTTCCGATGCGCGTTCGAGTAATCAGCCAGAGGCAGAACGCAATGGCGAACATGACGCAGAAGGTCAGATAGTAGTTCGGAACGGCTCCGAGAATAATTGTCTTCAGGCCGGAAAGCCCGCGCGTTCCGCCGGTGATCTTCGGCGCGATCACTTGCGTGAGTTGATACATCAATTCCATGAACGCGAGCGTGACAAGCGCGAAGTAAGTCCCTCTTATGCGCAGCGCCGGAAGGAAAAACAGCGTTCCGCCGACCAGCGTGGCAAGAACGGCGAGAGGTATGCTGACGAATAGCGGCGCGTCGAGATGCCGGGTAAGGATAGCCGTCGTGTATCCCGCGATCCCGATCAGAAAGGGGTGCCCGAAGCTGATGTAGCCGGTTCGCCCGGAAATTATGTCCCAGCTCATCGCGAATATCGCAAGGAAATTCGCGAATATAAGCAAGCGAACCACGCCCGTCGAGGCGACTAGCGGGATCAGGCACATGAACGCGCCGAACGCGAGCCAGTAGAGCAGGGATCGATGGAACCGGCTTTTCGGCACGCTAAAGCTCTCCGCGACCGAACAGGCCCTTCGGCGCGACGACTAGCACCACGATAATCAAGACCATCGTGAAGACTCCGCGCAGTTCGGCCGCGATCATCGCGGTCGTGAAGGTCTCCATGAAACCGATGATATGGGCGACGATCAGGCTGCCGACTATGCTGCCTATCCCCCCGACGACGACGACGGCGACGGCGACGATGAGCGGCCCGACCCACATGCTTGGGTTGAGCTGGGTATAGGTGGCGAAGAAAACGCCGGCGAGAGCGCCGAGAGCGCCGGAAATCGCCCAGGTCAAAAGATTCATTCGACGCGGATCGATACCCGAGATGATCGCGCCCTTCCTATCCATGGAGACCGCTTGAATTGCGCGCCCGTAGCGAGTGTAGCGAACAAAAATCAAGAGTCCCGCCAGGGCGACCCAGCTGACGACCATGGCTACGAGCAAATTGTAGGTTACAAACACGCCCTCGTAGCGGAACACGCCCTGAACGACCGGCCACATGCTTTTGGAAACGGGCCGGTAGATGAGGATAATAAGAGACTGCATGACGACTGCGAGAATCAATGTCGCGATTTCGACCGCGACGGGATTGCCTTCCAGGCGCCGGACCAGAATGCTGTAGGTTAGGACCGCGAAGGCGATTCCCGCTGCGATCGCGAACAGGAAACCTCCGATCTTGGGAAGTCCCATAACCTGGACGGCCGTATAGTACATATAGCCGCCGAGCATGATATACACGCCGTAGGCCAGATTCAGCACCCGGCCTACGCTGAAGATCATCGTGAAGCCTACCGCGAGTAGCGCGTAGAGGCCGCTCAGAGCCAGGCCCTGGATCAATATGTTGACCAAATCCGCTTCTCCGAGCTACGGCGAATTACGATGCGTGCCGGAGGCGCGGCCCCCGGCAACGTGCTCGCTCTATTAGTTCAGCCAGGGCGGAAGCTCGAATTCGCCGTTGGCGTACTTCGGCGGATAGATAATCCTCTGCTGACCGTCCTGATACCATTGCACGATAACCATAGGCGGAACTCCGTCGTCGTAGGGCTCCGTAATGTCGAACTTCAGGTTGTGCGTGTACTCCCGGTTGGTTCTCGGCTCGATTTCGCCCGGCTTCCAGTAGGCGAAGCGATGCCAGAGCTGCCCGTCCTTCTCGAGCACGACGTCGGTGTTCTCCATTTCGGTCACCCAGGCGTCGAGCGGCGCGAATCCGCCCGCTCTTTCGGCCGCCGCAATCGCGTTCTTTATGCCGAAATAAGCGTTGAATCCGTTGAAATGGGGATAGATCGGGCGCGAATCGTAGCGTTCCATGTAGGTGTCGACGAATTGCTGGGAAACCGGATCGTGATCCATTCCGGAGGCCGGAAGCGGACTGAACGAGGATGCGCCGCCGCCTGTGCCGCCCGTATCGTCCCAGAAGTCGCGGCCCATGGCCGCTACGTTGACGCCCGTCATGGGAACGGGAACCTGCAGCTTGACGTATTGCGACGAAGGAACCTGGCTGTTGACCGACGAAATCAGATAGAGGAAGTCGGGATTCAGCGAGGCGGCCTTGTTGTAGATTGGCGCGAAATCGACCGCGTTGATGTCGTAGACGATCGTTTCGATTATCTCGATGCCCGCCTGCGCGTTCAGCTCGGCGGTAAGGAATTCACCCATGCCGCTGCCGAAGGCCGTGTCCTCCTGGAGGATCACGGTGGATTTCCAGCCCATTTCGCCGGCGAGCATGTCCTTGCCGAAATCGATCAGGCTCGTCGCCAGCGCGTAGTCGGTGCCGATGTTCATGAAATACATCTTGTATTTTTCATAGTCGGCGACGACCATGTCGATGATGCCGATATAGGACGTCCATGTATCCAAGGTCGGCGTGCGGTACTCCGCCATGCGCTCGAACCATCCCAGCGATACGTCGTCGATGGATCCGGAAACGATGAAATCGACGTTTTCCACGTCGTTGAGGTACTCGTACGCCTTGATCCCTTCGGTCACGTCTTCGAAAGTGTCGGCCGTTACCAGCTTAATCTGGCGCCCTCCAAGCACGCCCCCGGCGGCATTGAGTTCGTCAACGGCGATTTCGGCGCCGCGCAGAGTGCTTAGCCCCACGTCGGACGACATCGAGCCGATAAACCCGATAACTACAGGATCGTCCTGCGCGTTCGCCGCCAGCGCCGCCGCGCCAAGAAGCGCGCCCGCGCCCGCAAATCGGCGGAATCCTTTAATTGCATCCATTATTTTTCTCCCAAGCGTTGCGTGTTCACGTCGTAGGCCGGTTCAAGGACCCGCGCCCGCTCCTTCCAACTAATATGCAAGCCCGCCGGACTGCAAGCGCTAATACCTCCGACCGTTCGCGGCGAGGACCGCCGTCATTCATTCGGAGAACGGCGCACAAGGATGCTATCGATCGAAGCCGAGAGGAAAAATTGCGGCAAATTGCCGGCCTCTGTCCTAAACTATCCGCCGATTGAGGCCGAATGGAAACTCGCGGCGCGGCGCGCGCCGGGCTCTCCCGGCATGCAGTCCCCGCGGCCGATTGCTCGGCGCGGTTTCGGCTTTGAAGAATGCCGCGTTCACATACGGCGCGACCGCGCCATTCGCCGGGACGCCATGGCTGAATTCGCGGATTGACCGGCTCGGCGGACTAGAATTTTCCAGCCGACATTGAATCCTGCGTTCATCGGGTTCGAAACTGAGCTGCCGCCGTTCATCCCGCGCGCCGCTACGGACGTCTTCCGGCGCGCGGCAAGCAAGACCTATTCCGGCGGCCGCAAATGCAAAAGCGCTTCGGCGCCGAGAGCTCCGGCAACCGCCCAATGGGCTGCGGGCGCCCGTTATCGCTTGAACAGGCCGAGGCGCGTTCCGGGCCAAATCCGATTTTACCCGCTCCCGACTTAACGGTGCCAACCGGGTCCGTCCAGAATTAGAACGTCGACGGAGTACCGGTAAAGCCGACGACAAAGCCGTCTTGCGGGGTATTCATAGACAGCCGGCGGGGACGCTTCGGAATAGCGGCGGATAGTAGGCGAAGAGAGGAATTACGTCGCCCAAATCGTGATCGGGGACTTTTCCGCTCTTATTTCTTGGCGATAGATTGTCTCTTCCCATTTTCGAGCGTAGGGATGGCCGAAGAGTACGAGGTGGCCGGATTCCGCTCCGGTTCGGCCCATATGGCGGTGCAACATAGCGATTTTGCTGGCGTCCGCGGCTTTAGTCTTGCTACGCTCCATGCATTCCACGATGAAAATCTGTTCACCATTCGCGAGCGGCCAGCGTATCAGAAAATCGGGGCGCTTGCTGCCGTAGTCCCAATCCAACGTGCCGCCACCATCGATCACTCGCTGCAAATACACGTGCAGCAGCAATTGCCAACTGGCGGCGGTGCAGTGGAAGGCATCGGACCATAAGCTGGCGTTTTCACGATAGAACTGCTGAAAGTCGCTAAGCAATCTCGAAATTTCTAGCTTGCCCGACTTGTCGACATAGGGCGGCCGTTCCAACATAAGCCCCTCCTGACCGTCATCGGCAAGAGCCCGTGAAAAAACCTCGGAATAAATCGGATTGGCGATGCGAAGCGGCGCGTTTCTAGCCACGAGTCCCAGATCCCTGGCATAATTGAGATCTTCCGACGAGAAATCACTCCCGGAACTGCCTGTTAGGAGCGGTTCGACAACTCCGCGAACGCGGTCCTCCGCGAGCTTGGCGGCAAGCTGGCTCAAATGGTGGTCGTGTCGATGGATCAACGCTTTGCAGGCATCTAAAACGATTCCCGAGGTTATAGTTTCTACGCTGCTCCGAGCTGAACCGCTTTCCAAGCAGATTTCCGATGCAAGCGCGTTTACGAGCCAGGGCTGGCCCCGAGTTCGACCCCAAATCGCGTCCATCGCGCTATCGGTGAATGCTTGCCTCGACTCTGCAGCATGCTGATGCAGCAGCGCATACGTTTCAGCCTCGGAAAAGTCGTCAAGACGAAGCGATTCGGCCTCGATGTCAAATACGTCTCCGACGACAATGTCCGCCTCTTCCGAAGGGGAGCGGATGATGTTGTCGCGTACATCGCGCTGGCCGCACAATATCACGCTTTGCGGAAAATCGTCGGGGCGCCATTGGAAACCTTCTCGAAGCTGCCACAGCACGGAAATGAGGGAATCGCCAGAAAGGGCGTCGATGTCGTCCAAAATTAGTACGAGCGGCCTCCGCTCAATGGAGGCCCAATAGGATAAGAAATCAAACAGCGCACTATCGGCCCCCGATTTTTTCAGCATTTCAAGCCAAGTGTAGCCTATTAGGACTAATGGTAGCTCGGATCGAATCCGCAATGCTCCGAGCATCGCGCGCACGGCGCCGTAAACGTCCGCCCGACCTGCCTGGGAGATTTCGACATTAACGTAAACGCAATTGTATGAGCCTGTCGCGTTCAATCGATCTCGGAGCGAAAGTAAAAAGGTCGTTTTTCCAGACTGCGGAGGCGCATGGAGCACGAAGTATTGCGAATCGTCGATACGACGTAGAATTGCTGGCAGATCAACCCTGAACAGCGGCGGAACATGATAGTGCCGGGCCGGGATAATCGGTCCATTCGTATTAAAGTAGCGCATACAGTGTTATAGGCAGATCAAGTCAGTTTTCAAAGGGGCTTGTTGCTTCGAGTAATTTTCTTGGCGGCTGAATTTGATACCTGACAGGAATCCTGAAGCGTCTGAATGGACAAAGCGCGACTCGTTGAACCATAACTCCATATTGCCCGCTTGTTTGGCGATTTCTATTGGAAACGGATTTCGAGGGTCATCTCAAGTCGCTATCCGGTAAGCTAGGATTCGCTTGCCTGGCGCCTTTCATTCGCTTGTCTTCAAGTTTCCCATTTGGACCGAAGGAAAACCGGGTCAGCCGCAGCCGAACAGGGCCATGCATATTCAGTTCTTCGAAAAGTCAGCATGGTTTCGTTCGACGCTTCATATTCTACAGGGCGCAAGGGCATTCAACTTAGAAACGGATTCGTTTGCAAGCGGTCAAACGTTACCGCACGGACAGGTTAAGGTCATCTTGGTTCTGACGAACACTCAGATATTGGCCGAAACAGTCAAAGAGCCACGCTGAATTGCCATGCCGTTCCGGCGCACCGAAGTTAAAGGCACTAGTAGGCGAAATTTTTGCCAACGATGTTTGACCTCAAACGAATCCTTGAAGTCGCAACGGACCGTTTCAATTACATCCAATACCCACAACGAAAACTTCTGCACGATTACGATGAGCCGATAACATGCGCCCGCAAAAATTAAGTTTTTCCTTACACAAAAGGGTGGCTCGGATAGTGATTCAAAGCCGATTTCCCGAAAAAACGGTTGGCAAAGCGGCTAAATTGCCTATTCCTTCACCATCCCTATCCATGAATGCGCCATTCGCAAACAAAATGAATCGGTGCAGCAATTCAAAAAATCGGATGAGTTCTTTTATCGCGCATTTCGATTTTCCGGCTATTTTTGAATTGGCAAGCATGAAGCAATGAATCTCTTTCCTATTGACGATTAAACAAAACTTGCATAAATTGTACCTATACTAAAAATTTGACATCGCCACGCTATGAAATCCCAGTTCTCGGTCAAATCCAATATCCACAGGAATTTGGAACCCTTGGGTTCGAGATTGAGGGAGCACAGGCGCGCGCTAGGCTATACGCTGCAGGAGGTTGCGGACGCGACAAATCTTTCAGTCGGTTTTATTTCTCAGCTTGAACGAGACCTGACTTCGCCGTCGCTCGCTTCGCTTGCCGCAATCTCGCAATTTCTCCAGACCCACGTCTCGGAATTTCTTGTAATGCCCGGGGCAAGTTCGTCAGTTTCCCGTCCTAAAGACAGGGAACTTCATTCGTTCACAAAGGGCGGTCAGATATTCGAGCGAATTTCCGCGACGTTTCCCGGCCATTTGCTTAACGCCGTTATCATCCAAAAGGCCCCCGGCTATCGGAGCGAACTCAGTCGACACGAAGGCGAGGAGCTCTACTACGTGATTGAAGGATCAATCACGATCGAACTCGATAACAGGCAAATCATCCTGCATGCCGGCGATTCCATGCATTTTGAATCGGGGAGAAGCCATTCGACTTGGAATCATACTACGAACACTACCCGAATTCTCGTCGTTTGCACAATGGATGTATTCGGCGACAACGAGCGAATGCCGGACGACGGCCCCCGAGAGTTATATGGCCCGAATGCCCGGATTCACATGGCGAACCAAAAGACAGAGAAAGGAAACTTATGATGACAAGCATATTGAAAGCTTCGATGGCAGGCATGGCGCTAGCGGCGCTGGCGACCGCCGCGAGCGCGGGCGGAACCTTGCGCCTCGACGAAGTCGCAGTAGGCGAACTCGATCCGGCCAAGGCGTCGGACTACGCCGATTCCATTCTGATGTTCAATGTCTACGACACGCTGATCCTGCCTAGGCAGGGCGGACCGGGACATGTTCCGCATCTTGCGGAGAGCTGGGAAGGGGAAGGAACGAGCTTTACCTTCAACCTTCGACCCGATGTCAGCTTTCATAGCGGCAACCCGCTTACCGCCGACGATGTCGTGTTTTCTTTCGAGCGAACGGTCGGCCTCGGGCAAGGCTTGTCCTACCTGTTCGGCCTTGTCGACAGCGTCGAAGCCATCGATGCCGACACCGTGCGTTTCAACCTGGCGCAGCCCAACGCGCCGTTCGTCGCTTCGCTGGTGCGTCTGCCTATCGTGGATAAAAAGCTCGTCATGGAAAATCTGGGGGACGGCGAAGGTGACATGAAGGACTGGGGACAGGCATTCCTTTCCGCCAACGGCGCCGGCACCGGAGCCTACATCGTAAAGTCGCACAACCCGCAAGAAGAAACGGTCATGCTGCGCAACGACAACTACTTCCTCGGCGTTCCCGAAAAAGCGCCGGATACGGTCCGCTTGCGATACGGGCTGGAAGCCGCCACAGTACGAACGCTAATCGCCCAGGGCGAGCACGACATCTCGTCCCAGTGGCTGCCGCCCGAAGTCAAGAAAGCGCTTGCCGACGACGGCATGCAGCTCCTGACCGAGAGCGGAACCGGAGCCTTCTATTTCAAAATGAACACTACGCGCGCGCCCCTCGACGATGTCCACTGCCGGATGGCGCTTTCGAACGTATTCGACTACGGCTCCGTGCTCAAGCTGATCGCAATTACGGACACGGTATCCGGAGGCTCGCCCTCGACAGGCGCAATTCCAGTCGGCATGTTCGGAGCAAATCCCGCGGATGAAGTGCTGGTGCGCGATATCGAGGCTGCGAAGGCCCACCTCGCCGCATGCCGATACGATCCGGCGGAGTTCACGGTTGAGATTTCCTGGATCGCCGAGGTGCCGCTCGAAGAACGCCTCGCGCTGCTTATGCAGGCGAATCTCGCCGAGATCGGCGTTAATTCCACGATTCAGAAAGTTCCATGGGCGCTTTTTACCGAAATGGTGTCGAAGCCGGAAAACACGCCGAATCTTTCGCAGATATTCGTAACGGCGGTGACCGGAGACCCGGATACGCTCCTTTACGGAATGTACCATTCCACTTCCGCCGGCACCTGGCAGTCGCCCGAGTATCTGAATGACGCCGAGGTCGATTCCCTTCTCGACGCGGGACGAACCGGCGCAAGCGAAAGCGACCGGCAGGAGGCCTATGCGGCATTGAACGCTCGCCTCATGGACCTGACGGCTTCGATCTACGGATTCGATCGCCAGTCGGTTTTCGCGGCCAGCCCGCGCGTCAGCGTTCCGGCGCTTTCGGATCCGGCGATGGCGTTTGGCCTCGACGGGATGGGATTTGCCTTCCGCCTCATGGAAATCGAATAGCCTTCGATAGCTCCGGCGCCTACTCGCAGGGCGCCGGCAGCGAAAAGGTGAGGTAAATGCGCTCCGTGTGCAAGCTGCTGGCGGGAAGGGTGGCGATATCGCTTCTTGTTCTCGCCGGCGTATCGGTCCTCGTCTTCGCGATCGCCAGGATCATACCCGGCGATCCCGCTCGAATAGCGCTGGGGCCGAACGCGACCGCGGAGCAGGTTCGAAAGCTCCGCGAACAGCTTCATCTCGACGAGCCCGTCTGGATTCAATACGGCTTTTTCGTTCGCGACCTAGCCAAGGGCGACCTCGGCGTTTCGCTCTACACCAATCGACCGGTTACGACCGATATCGCGCAATTCCTGCCGGCGACGCTCGAGCTGATCCTGGTTGCGGGAATCTTCATGATCGGGATCGGGCTGCCGCTCGGCATACTCTCGGCGCGCTACCGCGGGCGAGCGGTCGATCACGTCATCCGCATCGCGTCCCTTCTCGGCGTTTCGGCTCCGAGCTTCGTCTGGGCGGTCATTCTGATGCTGCTCTTCGCCTTCTTCCTGCCGCTGTTCCCGATCGCGGGCCGCATATCCACGGATTACGAAATTGCCAGGGCGACCGGGTTCCTGCTCGTCGACAGCCTCCTCGCCGCCAATTTCGCAGCGTTCGGCAATGCCCTGTGGCACATCGTCCTGCCCGCCTTCGCGCTCGCGCTCTCGGGAATCGGCCAGGCCGCGCGATTAACTCGCGCGAATATGATCGAGACCTATGAAAAGCCGTTTATCGAAATGGCGCGATCCTACGGATTCCCGGAGAAGAGAATCGCGAGGCGCTACGCCTTCAGACCGTCTCTCATTCCTTCGCTCACGATTCTGGGACTCGACTTCGCGGCGATGCTCGGAAACGCGTTTCTCGTCGAAGCCATCTTCGCATGGCCCGGCCTTTCCCGGTACGGCGTAACCGTCATTCTTCGCAAGGATCTCAACGCGATTGTGGGAACCGTGCTGATCATCTCCGCTGCTTTTCTAATCGCGAACCTGGTTGTGGACCTTCTGATCGCGTTTCTCAACCCGCGCATCCGCTACGGTCAGGAGTCGAAATGAGACGATCCCTGGCCATTATCTCCGCCAACCCCATGTCGCTGACCGGAGTCATTCTTATCGCGCTCGTCGTAGTCTCGGCAGCCCTTGCGGACTTCATCGCGCCCTTTCCCGCCCATCGCGGCGCGGTCGTGGATTTCGCGAACTTCAACCAGCCGCCGAAATGGCCCAACATCATGGGCACCGACCTGGTCGGGCGCGATCTCTTCAGCCGCATACTTTACGCCTACAGGATATCGCTCATTCTGGGCGTCGTCGTACTCGCGCTCGCGGTGCCCGTCGGCATCGTCGCGGGACTCGCGGCCGGCTACATCGGCGGACGAACGCAATTCGTTCTCATGCGCACCACCGACGTTTTTCTTTCTATCCCGCCGCTGGTTCTCGCCATGTCGATCATGGGAGTCCTCGAGCCGACGCTGGCCAACGGCATGATGGCGGTCACGGCGATGTGGTGGCCATGGTACTCGCGCCTCGTCTTCAACATTACGCTTGCGGAAAAGGAAGAAGGCTATGTCCTCGCCGCCGAGCTAATCGGAGCGTCGCGCCTTCACATCATGTTCCGGGAAATCCTGCCGAACTGCCTTCCGGCGATTATTACGAAAATGACTCTCGATCTCGGTTTCGTCATTCTCATAGCCTCGTCGCTGTCTTTTCTCGGCCTAGGCGTCCAGCCGCCGACGCCCGATCTAGGATCCATGGTCGCCCAGGGCGCCAGCTATCTTCCCGATTCCTGGTGGCTAACCGTGTTTCCGGGGCTCGCCATTCTGGTCGCGGTATTCGGATTCAATCTTCTGGGGGATGCGCTCCGCGACATCCTCGGCGCCGACCGATGAACGCCCCGACGCTGGATATCCGCGACCTTCGCCTTTCGTTCGCGGGCTACAGCGGCACGGTCGACGTTCTTCACGGGATATCGCTAACTGTCCGCAGGGAGGAGCGAGTCGCGCTGGTAGGCGAATCGGGATCGGGGAAATCAGTAACTGCGCGATCCGTCCTGGGACTGATGCAGTCTCTGCAAGAAACGCGGATATCGGGCGACATCCTGTTCGAAGGCACCGATCTTGGATCTATGAAGGAATCCGAGAGGCGGCGGCTTCGCGGCACCCGCATGTCCATGATCTTCCAGGATCCGGTATCTTCGCTGAATCCCGTATTCAGGATCGGCGTCCTGTTCCGAGAGGTGCTGGCGCGCTCGAATCCGGGAATTAGCGCACGCGAAGCGCGCGAAAGGGCTACCGCCGTACTTTCCGAAGTCTCCATTCGCGAGCCCGACCGCGTGCTCGATTCCTATCCGTTCCAGCTTTCCGGAGGCATGAACCAGCGCGTCATGATCGCGATGGCGCTCGTCAACGAACCGGCGCTTCTTGTCGCGGACGAGCCGGGCACGGCGCTTGACGTTACGGTCCAGGACCAGACCCTAAGGCTGATGCACCGGCTAGTGCTCGAGCATCGCACGTCGGTTCTCTTTATTTCGCACAATCTCGGCATCGTGCGAGAATTCACCGACCGCCTATACGTCATCTACCGGGGCCGAATCGTCGAGGAAGGCCCCACCCAGGCCGTGTTTCAATCGCCCGGACACCCCTACACGCGCGCCCTTCTGGCTGCGGTTCCGCGCATTACCCGCAACGGCATTCCCGAATTCGATGCGGATCCCGCGCTGTTCGACGCGCCGAGAATCGTCCACGAACCGACGGGCGACCGTCCATGACGAGCATCCACCTCGCGCTTAGGAGCGTCTCGAAATCTTTTCGGGTCGGCGCCCGCTCCGTTCGAGCGGTTGAAGGCATATCGGTCGAGGTGGCCGAAGGCGAGTGCCTAGCGATAGTCGGCGAGTCGGGGTCCGGCAAGAGCACGCTCGCCAACCTAGTTCTCGGCGTCTACGCGCCCGACGCGGGATCGATCATGCTCGACGGCGCGACTCTCCCGGCGCGGCGCAGTCTCGCGAACCGACGGATGGTTCAGCTCGTCCAGCAAAACCCGCTCTCGTCCCTCAATCCGAAACGAACCGTGGGAGCTTCGATTCGACTGTCTCTCGACGTTCACGGAATCGGCAAGCCGAGCAGCCGGGCGAGCCGAATCGGCTGGCTTCTCGAAGAGGTCGGGCTTCCGGCCGAATTTGCCGAACGCTCGCCCGCAGCGCTTTCCGGCGGGCAGCGCCAGAGAGTGGCGATAGCGCGGGCGCTCGCCTGCGAGTCCCGCCTCGTCGTGCTGGACGAGCCGACTTCCTCGCTGGATGTAATCGTGCAAGCTCGCATACTTAGGCTGCTAAAGGACCTGCGAGCCGCGAGAGGCCTTACCTATGTCTTCATCACCCACGATCTCGCGGTCGTGAGAAACGTCGCCGACCGCGTTATGGTCCTCAAGGAAGGCGCGCGAGTCGAGATCGGAGAAACCGCCCGGATTTTTACTTGCCCCGAGCATGCCTATACTCGCGGTCTCATCGCGGCATCTCCCGTCATCGCTCAGGAGGAGCAGGATTTGCGGGACAGGCTCAGGCAAGGAATAGGCTGACTCATGGCAGACATGTACCAGGAATTCGCAACCGCCGTAGGAGAAGCCCGCGTTCAGCCCGCCGCTGCGTTCGCGGCCCTCGAAAAGCTCGCCGCGGGAACGGTCGGAGCGAAGCTCTTCACGCTGATGGAGTTCGAATTCGCGACCGGACTGGGCCGCCGAATCTATTCGAATATGCCGGACGCCTACCCCGTATCCGGCCGGAAGCCGCTGCCGCCGGGACGCTGGTCGAACGAAGTCATCGAAAAGAAGCGGAATTTCGTGGCCAACGACATCGAGGGGATCGCCGAAGTTTTCCCGGATCACGAGATCATACGCTCGCTCGGCTGCGAATCCGTCGTCAACATACCGATAGCCGTAGGCGGCGAGATCGTCGGCACGATCAACTGCCTTGACGTCGCGGGAGCCTATACGCGCGAGCGGCTGGCTTTCGCGGATTCGCTGGTTCTTCCGGGCATAGCCTGCTTTCTTCTGTCCGCCCTGCGAACGCGGACCGGCAAGTGACGCCCTCATGATCGCCGCGAACTTTTCTACCGGTCGCCCGGAAGGCCCGGCCCGCTTCTTCGCGCAGCGCGGAAACGAAGAGTTCAACCTTCGGCCGGATCGCCGGCCGCCCGATTGATCAGTCGCGGTCGCCGCGACCGAAGATATGGAATGCATTGCCGCAAGCCGAAAAGGAGACAGCCGGAATGACAAGAATGCCGTTGAAGATCATGTACCTAAACCCGCTCGGATGCGATAGCGACGACCCCATATTCGCCGACATGGCGAGAGAGCAGAAGCTGCCCGGCACCGAAGTCCACGTAACATCCCTGAAAAAGGACGACGGCGCCTTCACGCATATAGAGTTCAGATCCTACGAAGCGCTCGTTACCGCCGGAATCGTCCGCGCGGCGCGCGCGGCGGCGCGGGAGAATTTCGATGCCTTCGCGATCGGATGCTTCTACGACACTGCGCTTCACGACGCCCGCGAAGTTTCGGGAGACATGGTGGCAACCGCGCCCTGTTTCGCCTCGCTTGAAATCGCATCGAGCCTCGCGAATCGATTCGGAATTATCGTCGGGCGCCGCAAATGGGTTAACCAAATGAATGCGAACGTCCGCGAAAACGGAATGGCGGAACGGCTAAGCGGCTTCTACCACGTGGAACTCGGCGTTAACGATTTCCAAGTCGACCACGCCCGCACGAATCGCTTGCTGATCGAAGCGGGCCGTCGGGCGATCGAAGAGGATTTCGCCGAAGCGCTTATACTAGGCTGCACGCTGGAAATCGGATTTTTCCGAGAACTTTCCCGGATTCTCGGCGTTCCCGTAATCGATCCGGCGATCGCGGCGCTGAAGCGCGCGGAATATTCCGCCATGCTGAAGAGAAGCTGCGGCTGGATTCCGAGCAGAAAATGGTCCTGCGAATCTCCGTCCGAAGACGAAATCGAGAAATTCGGAATATTCCGCGACGACGATGTCTTCGGCAACAGGATCGTGGTCGAGGCCGAATAGAGAGCTATCGCCTGTCCGCCTCGTCCGAGCGCCCGGCGCGACAGGCGAGAATTCGAAAAGAAGCCCGAGGAATGACGACGACGAGTCACGATCCGATTACGCTGGCAGTAATTCAGTCCAGCCTCGCGGCCGCCGCGGAGGAGATGTTCCTGCTGCTTCGGAAAACAGCGATGAGTCCGATAATCCACGAAGTGCTGGATGTCGGCACCGGCGTTACGGACGGCGAGGGAAACATCGTATGCTCGGGAGCGGGAATCCCGTCGTTCGTCGGCGTGCTCGACAAGGCGGTCAGGCGCATTATCGAAATTCACGGGCCGGACGGCATTCACGAGGGCGACCTGTTCGCCACCAACGATCCCAGCTTCGGCGGCGTCACCCACTTGAGCGACGTCGTGATCGCCCAGCCCGTATTCTACCAAGGCGACCGCATCGCCTGGACCGCCTCGATCGCCCACTGGAGCGACATCGGCGGCATGACCCCAGGTTCAATGTCGACCAGGGCGCGCGAAATCTACCAGGAGGGTCTTCGCCTGCCGGCGATCCGACTGTTCGAACGGGGAAAGGAGATCCGCCCGGTCTTCGAAATAATCGCGGTAAACTCCCGGCTTCCCGATTTCGCTCTCGGCGACCTCTGGTCGCAAATAGCTGCGAGCCGCCGCGCCGGCGGCAGGATTCGCAGGCTCGTATCGGCCTACGGCATCGATTCCTACGGCGCCGCGCTGGCGGCCCTCTTTCTGGAAGGCGAAAAGCGCGCCCTGGCCGGGCTCGCCGCGCTGCCGCAGGGGGAATTCCATATCGAAGACGAAAAGGACAGCGGCATCGTTTGGCGGGCTACGATCCGAATTTCGGAATCTGAATTCCTCGTGGACCTTCGCGACAATCCCGACCAGAGCGACGGTCCCTGGAATACGAGCCGGGACGGCTCGGTAATCTCGGCGCAAATGCTGTTCAAGGCGCTGACCGACCCGGAATTCCCTGCAAATGAAGGGTCGTTCAAGCCGCTCGCCGTGCTTACCAGGGACGGCTCGATTTTCGACGCGGCCGCCCCCGCGCCTCACGGCTACTACTTTGAAACTCGCATCGGCCTCTACGACATGCTTTGGCGATGCATCGCCGCGACCATGCCTGATCGCATGCCGGCCGGGCACTTCGCGTCGATCTGCGGCACGGTAATCGCCGGAACGCATCCCGATACGGGCCGGAGGTTTACGATGGTGGAGCCGCAAATGGGGGGATGGGGAGCAACCGCGGATAGGGACGGCGAAAGCTGCATGTATTCGACAAGCCACGGCGAGACGTTCAACTGCCCGGTCGAAATTTGCGAATCGCGGTACGGGCTCGAGGTCGGCTGGAAGCGCATGAGCGACGACTCTTCTGGAAACGGCCTCCACAAGGGCGGCAAGGGAATGTCGCTTTGCTACAGGCCGCGGGCGTCTGCGATCGTCGCGGCGGGATTCAGCAGATATCGAAAAAATGTCTGGGGCCTTTGCGGCGGCGAACCGGGCGGAACCAACCGGATACGGCTGGTTCGCTCGAACGGAACCGAGGAAAGTCACGCCTTCGTAAGCGATCTCGAAGTCGGACCCGGCGACGAGCTGATCGTCGAAACGGCTAACGGCGGGGGATGGGGCAAGCCGAAAGAGGAATGAGCAAGGGTTCGGACCGCCCGGCGACTTCGCGTCGATGCCGCTGATTTCCCAATGGCATCGGCGAGGATTCTGCGAAACGTCGATAGAAGGGCGACGAAGCCTCCAGGGGACGAGCGGACATGCCGGTCGGCTTCGCGAATGCGCCTCCGACGGCGCGGCAGCGAAAATCCGGGCATCCTCGCCTGTTGCCGGCATTCATTCCCGGCGCCTTGGCGCATACGGAAATTCCGCCGTTCTGAATGCGCAGCTTCCGGATTTGCAGGCAGGGCAATATTCGCTCGCTGCTCAAAATCACCGGCATTGCGAAAAAGGCGGGTCGAATCGACGAAATCCCGCGCTTCCACACTGCTGTCGATGGCATTCTTGCTCCGAGGATGAATAGGTTCGAATCCATAGGAATTCCGTCGCGAGCCGAATTATTTAGCGAATACCCTTCCGCTGGGCAGCGGTATCCGGCCGTCTGCGCCCGGATCAATTCGGAACGGCAACTCCGCGCTTGGCGACCTCCGGCGGCCGACGAAAATCAGGCGGCGACTCGGACTCCGGCGGCGCGACGGGATAAGCGTCCATATTGAATTTGCGCCCGATTCTGCGCACCGATCTCCAGAGTAACGTCCAGAAGAAGGTCCGGGCCGCTATTGCAAGAGATCAAGTATTCGCGGAACTCGGTCCGACAAGCTCGAGCCGGGAGTTAAGCCCTGCAAGCCGGCACCGACAGAATACGCGCATTCCGCGAACGCGGATAAATCCATTTGCGGCAATCGTCCGCTTCATGGCCGCCGCGCGAACCGCCGATTGGGAATCGGGCCTGCGGGTTTCGAATCATCCATGAACAGCGCATGCGATATCAGCGGCTTTCCGCTCATCAGTAGAGAATTTTTCCGTCTTCGCCGTGGATAATGGCATCGACCTCGATTTCAATCATCATTCCCGGAGTCGTCAGCCCCGCCTCCACGGCGGACGTAACCGGTCGAATGCCCGCGAAAAGCTCGCCATGCGCCCTCGCGAATTCGCCCGCCTTGCGCATATCGGTCAAGAACGCCCGGGTCCTTACGACATGGCGCATCTCCGCGCCGACATCCTTGAGAGCCTGCTCGATCCTGCCGAACGCGTAGACGGTCTGCGCGTATGTATCGCCCGGCGCATGCAAGCGGCCGGACGGTTCAATGGCGGTGGTTCCGGCAACGGCTACGAACGGCCCTACCCTCTTGGCGCGCGAGTAGGAACCGACCTCCTCGAACCTTCCGCCGCCGAATGCAAGGCGAACGACCATCCGTCCCCGGCCCCTGTTCAATTTCCGATTCTGGCGCGAACTGCCTCGGCGGCATTTAGCAGCTTGGCACGTTCCGACGCGTCGATCGACAGTTCCGCGATTTCAATCAGCCCATTGGGACCGAGCAGGCACGGGACGCCGAGAGGCACGCCCTCGATTCCGTACTCGCCGGCTAGCCGCACGGTCGCGGGTACGGGTCCGACGCGCGCGCCGCGCATATGCTCGAGCAATTCAAGTATAGCGTGCGCCGGAGCGATGGATGCCGAAGCGGTTCTTCGAAGCGCAACGACTCGCGCGCCCGCCGAAACCGTTCTTTCAACGCAGCCGGCAATTTCGCCGCCGTCAAGGAAACGGTCCGCCGGCAGCCCCCGAATCCTTGCAAGCGAAATCAAGGGAGTCATTTCTTCGCCGTGGCTGCCGACGACCATGGCTTCCACCTCGTCGATGCCGACTCGCGCGGCGCGCGCCAGTTCCGTTCGGAATCTCGCGGAATCCAGGGTTCCGGCCATGCCCATGACGCGCTCGCGGGGAAACTCGGTCGACCAGAGCATCTCCGCGGTCATTTCATCAAGGGGATTGGATACGACGATAACCACCGCGTTCGGCGAGGCCGCGCGGATTTTCTCGCCGAGAGCGCGAATCGTCCTCCGGTTGACGGCGAGAAGGTCGGCGCGGCTCATGCCCGGCGACCGCGCTCTGCCCGCCGTCACGACGACGACATCCGCATCCGCGGCCGCCGACGCGTCGACGCTTCCCGAAACCAGGCATTTGGAACGCGTCGCGCCGGCCGAATGGTTCAAGTCAAGCGCCATCGAGTCCGCGAGACCGGGAACGACATCGACGATTACGATTTCCCCGGACATATCCCTTGCCGCGGCAAGCTGGGCTAGATTGCCGCCGACCCCGCCCGCGCCGATTACAGCGAGGCGCCTGAAGCGCGTCGGGCTGCGCCCGGCCGGAGGCTTCGGCGGCATCCACTTCGGGCTGCGCCTGTAGAGCACTCGATAGAGGGCCGCCGCTCCGTCGGCCGCGGGAGTCTGAGGGCGGTCGAGCGGGCCGTCGCGCAGCGCGATGTCCATTCGCGCCGCGGTTTCCCTGGCCTGAACCGTTACGATGCCGCCCGGCGGAACCTCGATAAATCTTCTGCCTCCGCGGCTCGCCCTGACGACCTGCTCGGATCCGATGACGCGCCGCGACACGCTCATCCGGCCCGCCGTCCTTCGGTTTCTTCGATCGCGGCCACGCTCGCCGCTATCGCGGTCTCGACCGACGCCTCGCTGCCCGCGAAAAATAGCCGCCCGTAGCGCCCCACGGCCCGCACTTCGACAATGTCGATTTCGGCGGATTTTTCCGCCTCGTTGGCGGCAAGGGCGATATAGGCGGCGGGAGCGCACTCAACGATGCCCAGGCTTCGTCCCGGGATGACCAGCGATCCTTTCGACCATTTGTTCAGAAGCTGCGCCTGGTAGGGCTCGACCGACGTAATGATCTGCGTCGATTCGAGCGTCGGCTTGATTCGATCGAGCAGATCCGTTCCCAGCGAACCGAGAATCGCGTCCCGGGCGGCGGATATCTCGGCATTGCTCGGAGACCGAAGTATGAAGAACCCGAATTCGCGCTCGACGATCTGGCTCGTCGCTTCGGCGCGGCTGGCCTTCAGCGCGGCGTCCACGATGCTGAACACGGCGTTGCCCGGCGAAAACTCGCCGATCAGAACGGTATCGCCGGCCAGGGGAATCGAGCCTTGCACCGTTGCGCCGTTGTAGGCCGCGAACTTGGGCTGAAGCCTGTCGATCTGCATCAGAGCCCGAATCCTGGCGGCCGCGGCCATCAGTCCGGCTCCCCGTAGAGCTCGTAGAGGTCGCGCCACGGCCGCGATTCGTATGCGACGCGCTTGATATTGATCAGATGAAGCGCGGTGACGTTGTCGCTTACGATGGAGCCGGACGACGTCCCGGTTCCGAGCATGAAGCTCGGCTCGACCGCGGTCGAAAACCCCATGCCGCCCGCGAGCGCGGGCGTATTCACCAGCACCCTGCCGGCGGGAAGGCGGCTATAGGCGGTTGCCGCGTCCGGATCGCTCGCATGCAGTACGCAGGTATGGCCCCAGCCGCCGTAGCGAAGCACGGCTTCGGCCGCGGCAATTCCGCCGGCCTGGTCCCGAGCCTCGTAGAATCCGAGGACCGGATTGAGCTTTTCGGCGGACATTTGAACGCCGCGCCCGACCGCTGCCAATTCGGCGACGAGCACTCTCGCGCGGGACGGGACGTCGAATCCCGCCAGACTCGCCAGGCGCGACGGCGACTGCCCGACATTCGGAATGACGAAGCCGCCGCTGCGTTCGAAAATCACGCCCTCCAGCCGCTCGGCTTCCTGACGCGTGCAGAAATAGGCGCCTCGAAGCTTCATTTCGTGGCGAAGCTCGCGCGCGACCGGGCGGTCCGCGACGACGGTCTGCTCGGCGACGCAGGCGGTGCCGTAGTCGAAGCTCTTGGACACAATGATTTGCTCGGCGACCTCGCCGATCCTGTCCGCCGCCGACCTGTGAACGTAGACGGGAACGTTGCCCGGCCCCACCGCGAGAGCCGGCTTGCCCGCCGAATACGCGGAGCGCACCATGTCGCTTCCGCCCGTGGCCAAAATAACCGAGCTGCGACGGTGGCGCATAAGCTCCAGGGTTCCCTGAAGGGTGACTTCGTCGAGGCAGGAGATCAGGCCGGGCGGCGCGCCCGCCTGCTCCGCGGCCCGAACGAGAACCTCGGTGGTCGCGACCCCGCATTTGACGCCGCGGGGGTGCGGAGCGCAAACGATGGCGTTGCCGGCCTTCACCGCCGACAGCGCCTTGAATATTACCGTCGATGTCGGATTGGTTACGGGTATCAGCGCGGCGACCACGCCCATCGGCTCGCCGATTGCGGCGATCTTCTGCGCTTCGTCTCGCCAAAGGACGCCCAGCGCGCGCACGTTGCGGAGCCATTCCGCAATTCCGAGCGAATTGAACAGATTCTTGATTCGCTTGTCCGGAACGTTCCCGTGGCCGGTTTCGTCCACGGCGAGCTGCGCCAGCCTTCTCGCCTCCGGCTCGATCGCGCGAGCCATTGCCTCCACGATCGAATCGATTTCCGAAGTCGGCGCGGATCGGAACGCGAGATGAGCCTCCCAGGCTCGCTCGGCGGCGCGACGCGCGGCCGCTATTGAGCGAAGATCGGCATCCATCAGCTCGATCCCTCGGCTATCGCGTCCAATGCCCGCCTGGCGTCGTCGATGTCGCAAACATCCATGCCGAGCGATTCCAGCCGCCTCCCGGCCGCCGCCAATCCTCCGCCCAGCGCCGCTTCGGCGAGCGCGGCGACGGATTGGGTTACCGGAGTCTTGACCCCGGCGATCCGAGCGGCCGACATTAGAGGCATCAGCGAGCCCGAGACCGCGCATCGGACAAGGTTATCGGCGTCTTCCTCGACGGGAATCGGCCTCGAGTAATCGCCGGCGGCGTCGCCGGCGCAGGCATTCAGCCACGCATCCACGCCGGGAAGATCTCGAACGCCCCACCGCGCGGCCACGCGGCGCCTCTCCGCGGTCATGGCCGATGCAATCGCGACGTGGCGACTTCCGAGCAAGGCGCGGAAGGTATTCCTTTCGGGAAGCGGCTCGGCTCCCGCGGGAAGCCGTAGCGACCCCGACGGCGCGGCGGGGCCGCCAATCAGCAAAGCGGGCAAGTCCGCGAGCGCGCTGCCGTCCGCGAAACTGCTCATCGATACGTTCTGGACCGGAACAAGCTCCGGCAGGAACCGCATCAGGCCCTTGAGCGCATCCGCGCGGCTCGCGGGAAGCACCGACGCCGGCGCCGGGCGCGCTCTGCTGAGATGCAGCGCGCTCCCTTTCTCGGCAATCCAGTAGGGCAGCCCCTGCGTTTCTATCAGCGCGATTTCGCGCGCGCAGCCGCCGGATCGTATCATCCAGGCGATTTCCAGCGCGCCGAAGGTTCTTCCCGGGACGATCGCCAGAACCTGGCCGTCTTCAAGAAACGGAATCAACGCGAAAGCGGACGCGCGCTGCCGAAGAACCGGACCGGCGACCACGATCAGGCTCGCGCCCGCGATGGCGGTGTCGATTTCGCTCGACAGCCTGATGGAAGGACCTGAATCGCGGTCGATCTGGAACGTGCCGACCGGACCCGCTCCGCGCAAGGTTATGCCGCCCGCCCGTCGAATGGACTCGAGTTCCGAAGCGTAGGGCGAATACAGAACGACTTCGGCGCCTTCGGCAAGGAACAGGCAGGCCAGCAGCCGTCCCTCGGGACCGGCTCCGAGCAAAGTCACGCGCTCGAAGGCGGCTGGCGCAGGCTCGGGCGCGCTCGCGCTTGCCTCAAGCGAATCCGCGAACGCTTTGAATTCGTCCGAATCCATCTAAATCACCATGATCGCTTCTTGAGCGCGGCGCTCGATATCGCTGTCAAGCGAGGCTATCGAGCAATTCGCCCAAGTCGTCGTGCGGCCGCGGAATTACGTGCACGGCCAGAACTTCCCCCACCTTGTCGGCGGCGACGCCGCCCGCATCCGTAGCCGCCTTTACGGCCCCGACTTCGCCGGTGACGATCGTCGCGACCAGTCCGCCGCCCGATTTGCTTTGCGCGAGCAATCGAACGTTGGCGGCCTTTACCATGGAATCGGCGGCCTCGATCGCCGCTACCAGCCCCCGGGTTTCGATCATGCCAATGGCCGACCGGCCTATCGCAGCCTTCTCGTTCATCTGCCGTTTCCTTTCTATTGCTTGGATAAGAGTTTCAAATCGACATCCTCCGAGCCTACCGAAAGATGATCGATAAACGCTACTGCGGATGCATCGGTGGGTATTCCCGCCGCCGCCGCCGGGATCCGGGCCGCCGAGCCGGTCGCAACCAGAACCAGATCGCCTGGACCGGCGTCGCAGGCGTCGACGACGACTATGGAGCGATCGAGGACTTTTCCCGACGTATCGATGACATCGGCTGTCAGCATTCTCTTGCCGGCCAGCCCTTCTGACTTGAAGGACGAGGACACCCGACCGGTAATGCGAGCGATTCGCATTAGAAATTCCTTAGATAGCGGTCGATTTCGACTTGCGTGACCTGGTCAAGCACGAAATCGCGCTCTCGCTCCGCCTGCCCGACCAGAATCTCGAGCCTGTCGGCTCCCAGCAGGCTCTTCATGAATTCCGATCCTCGGGCGCGACTTATAGCGTCGTCGAGATCGACCGGCAGCGGTTCGGCGCCTTCGAGATCGTATCCGTTGCCTTCCGCAAAGTGGTCCGGCGCGAGCCTCTGCTCGATTCCGTCCAGCCCGGCGGCGATTTCGCAGGCGATCAAATAGTAGGGATTGCAGTCGGCCGAGCCGTCGCGCTTCTCGATTCGCGTCGACGAGGCGGAGCCTTCCAGAACCCGGAGCGCGACGGTTCGGTTGTCGTAGCCCCAGCAATTGTTGGTCGGGCAGAACGTGTACGGCCTTCGGCGCCGGTAGGCGTTGGGAGTCGTGGACGCGGAAAGAGCCGTCTCCGGCATGCGAAGCTGCATTCCCGCGAGATAGGTTCGACCAAGCTCCGACAGCCCGCCTTCGCCTGCGAACGCGTTGGCTCCGTCCTTCCAAAGGGAATGATGAGTATGGAAGCCGCTCCCCGATTCAAGTGCGAAAGGCTTCGCCATGAATGTCGCCAGATATCCGTGCGAAGCGGCGATTTCCTTGACAAGAGCGCGAAACGCCACCACGTTGTCTGCAGCTTGCAGAGCTTCGCAGTAGCGCATATTCACTTCGACCTGCCCGGCGGCGTATTCCGGGTTGGATTGCTCGATCGGAATGCCGACCGCGCTCAAATGTCTGCGAATGGGTCCCAGAACCGGCTCCAATTCGGACGCTCGCAATAGCCCGTAGAACTGGTTTCCCACGTCCCTGGGAAGGCAGGTTTCCGGGTCGAGAAGGTAGAATTCCAGCTCGGCGCCGATCCGCACCTCGTATCCCATGCGTCTCGCCCTGTCCACCTGCGCGACGAGCACGCCGCGCGGGTCGATCGGCACGGGCTTGTGGTCCGTTCCAAGAGCCTTGCCGAAACAGAAAGCGCATCCGTCCTCCCACGGCGAGGAGCGGGCCGGCGAATTCGGGAACAGGTGCATGTCCGGGTAGCCGTTGTCCATATTGACGTAGGGCGTATCCCATATATCGCTGGTCATATCCGTGGCGAACATCGCGATCGAAAGCGCGACGCCGGATTCGCAGACGCTCGGCCATTGCTCCGCAGTTATTCGCTTTCCGCGCATGATTCCGTTCAGGTCGCCGATGCCTAGCGCGACTGTCCGCGTGCCCTCGGGCAGCGCGAATTCCAAATTTGCCATTTCGTACCTCAATGATTCGCCGGCTCCGCCGCGGCGCGAATTCGCCCAATCTTGCGCCGGACAGCAACAGTATGCAAGATAGCCGACGTTGCAAGCAAGAATTTACTTGCTGCGCCTAGGCGGAGGCGGTTCACATGGGCGATCGACCTGAAGTCGTTGTGGCAGGCGCGGGGATCGCGGGGGTTATGACGGCCCTTCACCTGCTTCGCAAGGGCTGCAAGGTTACTCTTGTCGACCGTTGGGAGGTCGGGCACAGCCGAGCGAGCTCGTCGGACTATACCAGGATCATTCGCATGATCCACGGTCGGGACGAGCTCTACACTCAATGGGTTCGCGAGGCGCGCCTAAGGTGGCTCGAACTTCAGGCGGAAATGAACTGCACGCTGTTCGTGGAGTGCGGCGCACTGATTTTGGCGGGCGCGGGCCACACGGCCTGGGAAGACGAAACGCTCAAGACCTTCGAAAAGATGGGCGTCCCGCATTTTCGAATGGACCCCGGCGAAATCCGCATGCGGTTTCCGCAATTCAGATGCGCCGATGTCGCCTACGGCATCTACGAGCCGGAATCGGGATTGCTCATGGCGCGGCGCGCCATCGTCCAGGCGGCGAGCCTGTTCAGGCGCGAAGGCGGCATTCTCCTCAGGGGCCGCGTTACGGCCGACGAGAGCGAACGTCCTTGCCTCGACGGCAAGCCCATCGAAGCCGACTTGATCGTCATGGCGGCCGGGCCGTGGCTCGGCGAAATCTTCCGCCGGACGATCAGGCCGATTCTGAAAGTCATACGCCAGGACATCATCTACACGTCGACGCCGGAATGCGACATCTCCTACGATGCCGAGCGAATGCCGAGCTGGGTCGACCACGGATACGGAGCCTACGGCACCCCGTCGGTGGAGGGATCCGGCATCAAGGCGGCGATAGCATGGACTTCGACGGTAATCGACCTGGACGGCGACGAAAGAGTTGTCGACGACGCGGCGTTCCATCGAACCCGCCAGTACTTAAGGCACAGGTTCCCCGGCTTGGCCGGCCAGCGCGCCGTCGATCAGAAGGCTTGCCAGATTGCGAACACGCCCGACACGCACTTCCTTCTCGACTTCCATCCGGAGCACGACAACGTTCTAATCGCAGGAGGCTGCTCGGGCCATCTGTTCAAGCACGGCCCCGTTTTCGGCGAGTTCGCCGCCGGGGTCGGCCTGCGCGAATGGGGGACGCCGGACAGATTCAAGATTTCCAACCGAATGAATCTTTCAACCGCGGAATCGCCGTCAGGCCGCTAGCCTCCGCGCCGGAACGATTTTTTGCAGTGGAACGAGGATCCTAGAGAAGGCAGGGACGGTGCGCGATTAGAGGCATTTGCATGCCGACGGATCGTCGGGAGGACGTTTTCGCGGAATTCAAAATCTACGAGAAAATGCAAGATGCGTCGCCAATCCGAGCGCAACCGGCCGCGCACCTATATCTGCTCCGCCCGATGCCGAGAGCGTCAGGCGCGGATTTACAATAGAGTCAACGAGAACCGATTCAAGCTTTCGGTCGGGAAAAGCAGCTTGGCCGAAACTCCCCGGGCGTCTATGCTAGAAAACCCAATCACTTGGTCCGGAAAGAATCCTACCCTCGACTCAATTCATAGCTGAGCATCCAGTTGATGCCGAATCGGTCCGTGCAGTTGCCGAAATAATCGCCCCAGAACATCTCCTGCATGGGCATCTTGACTTTTCCGCCTTCCGAGAGCTTGGCAAATAGGTCGTCACACTGGGCCTTGCTCTCACCGGTCATCGATATGGCGAAGTTGTCGCCTGCAACCGGTGGATCCCCGAACGCTGAACTGCTGTCGCTGCCCATCAGCATTGCCGACCCGATCACAAGGGAGACATGCATAATTCGATCTTTGTCGGATTCCGGTATGTTCATGTCGGGCGGACCATCCCCGAATGTCATGATTGACTGGAACTCGCCGCCAAATACGGACCGGTAGAATTCGAATGCTTCGCGGCAGTTGCCATCGAAGAATAGATAGGTAGTCAGCGCCATAGGATCTCTCCAAATCAAGATATTGCCATCGCTAGCGACCCGTAGATGCCGCGTCAAGTCGGCGACGCAGTTCATTTAGGCTTGCAATTGAGGAAGCATCCGCTCCAATCGCACAGCCATTAGCCCCGGAGACGCCTTTCCGCAAGATGGTAATTCCAGACGAACGAAAGGCGTTCATTGCGGATTTTCTCAGGGAGATTTAACCCGAGCAGTTACCTCGATTTCCACTCGCATTTCTTCTGCGACCAAATCGCAGATGATCGTTGTGTTCGCTGGGCGCGCCGAGTCGCAATATGCCTTGATGATAGGCTTGATGCGGTCGAACTCCGCCCGGGTAGCCACATATACGCGAATTCGAATCATGTTTTCGAGCGATGTTCCCGCTTCGGCCAAGGCTTCACGAACGGTCGCAAAGGCAGTCTCGGCCTGCTCCTCGACGTTCGGCGCGAATCCCTTCCTGTCGTGATCGTAGCCGGTCGTTCCCGACACATGCACGAGGCCGCCTTCGACGACGGCCCGGGCATAGCCCGCCATCGACTCGAAAGGTGAACCGGAGTAGATTCTGCGGCCGATCATCTTTAGCCTCCGTCTAGAAAACACCTGCATCTCGCATCCGCCCGGGCATCCGGTCGATGCCGAAAGGGCACGTTCCCGATCAATCGGATATCTGGAATACTTACAAGAAGCCGGTACTGTCGGCAATTGGCGGTTGCGATCGGGTCATTGGCTTTTCGAAGGCAGTCCCGCATCAGCAATTATACAATTTTTGCAAAGTACTCTCCGATTCCGCCTCTATCGTCGTTCCCGACATGCATAGCAAATTCCAGTTTTCCCGAGCGATTCGATCAAGGAGCGACAACTATGTTGCCCACATGTTTCTTGGCAATGAATTCCTCCCGCGCGCACATTTGCGTTTCTGAAGGCGCCAATCGACTTGGCTTGCCTTTCTCGACGAATTCGTACGAATCCGACCCGCGTCGGCCGCTTTAACCCGAGGTGCAAGGAAAGCGCGATGTTCGGGCATGCGGGAATAGTCTCGCTCCTGGATGCAGCACGCGATAAGACGCGAGCCATTTGAGCGTAAATGCGGCCTGTTCGCATTATTATGAGAAAGATTGCAGCTTACCGGCTAGCGTTCCGAACTGACGCGCATTGTTCGCTGCGAAGGCTATTGCGCGTGCTTTGGCGGAGGTTGCCCGGTGAAATGCAACCGATGTCGAGATATCGATAGCTGAGGTCGCCGACAATGGCCCGAATCTTATTGGAATCCTGCAATGCCTGCGAGAGTCATCTTATCGCTTGCGTACGGATGTCCGTCGCCAGTTGATTCCGAAACCGCGCAACCTAGGAAGAAACCCGGCGAATTATTCGCAGCGGAGCGTATCTGCCTACGGTAGTCGGAAAACTTTTCTTAGTGACCGCCTTCGAACGGATATGCTTCTCTTTCCTCGGTTCCTGCTTTCGGAATTTATCATGAGGCAACCCAAAACCTATGTTCGCTTCGGATTGCCTCATTTCCTCCACCATCAGTAGTATCTATTATATTATTATAATATCGCCTCTGAGTCCAATGGTAAGATTGCTTGGAGCGCGGGGCGAATTTGTTCTTGAGACATATTGCGCGGTGATTCCCCAAGCGCCGTAGTGCTGCAAGGCAAGAACACAATAATTTTGCGTGTTGACGGCTGTGCGGAAGCGCGGGATTTTGGCGATTCCCCGCGCTCTTGCAGGATTGTCTGTTTTATCCCTATTGCTTGACTCTTGTGGTCGCCGCCGGCCGCTTCGGCCTTCAACTTCTCAAACCCGGCGCGTCGACGCGGACGGTCACAATGTCGAGTCCGTGGTACTGCTGGTGGCTGACGCTGGATGCGAGATGCCTCAGCAGGCGAAGGGAGACTTCGCGCTCCACCGGTGCGCCTGCCGTCGGCTCGCCGAGCACGGCGATTCGGTCCTGAAGGTTTTCTTCGTTTGCCGACGCGATGAATTCGAGGACCGCGCCGCCGTCCTCCTTTCGCGCGATAACTTGAAAGTGGCGAGCATCACGTTCGGAGCGGACGCCGTCCTCTCCCAGAAGCGTCAGCAACGTTTCCTCCCCGACCGCATCGATGCGGTTTCCCGTTTCCCGGCCCCAGCCGTGGCGGGCCGAGAACTTGTCCAGAAACGCTCGGATTTCGGGCAGAGCGGTGATATCGAATTCCGTCCGAAGACGGCGCGGGCGAGGTTCGGTCAGTTCCACGGCGAGCGTGAGCGCGATGGCGACGAGACCGCCGGACGTCATGCCATTCTGCAGCAGGACGCCGATGAACCCGGAGAAGTACTGCGGGAAAATCACTCCGCTCTGAAAGCCGACGCCGATCCAGAATGCAACCGCTGCTATCAGACTCTTGCGGTGGTCGATGCCGTCCTGGACGACAATCTTAAGCCCGACCATAAATAGCATCGCTAGCAAAATGATAGCGTAGGCGGCCACGACCGGGTCCGGAACAGCTAGGACTAGCGCGAGCGCCTTCGGCAAAAAAGCCAGCGCAATGAATATCGCGCCGATGACGACCCCGATGCTGCGCGCCGCAACTCCCGTCAGCTCGGTTACCGCAATGCTGGTCGAATAGGTCGTGTTCGGCACCGTGCCGGCGAGGCCGGACAGGAGATTGCCCGTGCCATCCGCGGCGACGGCACCCTGTACTGACCGGTAATCAACCGCGCGTGGATGTCGCCACGACACCCGTTGGATGGCAACGGAATCGCCGACGGTCTCTATGGCTCCAATGAGGGTGACGAACACGAAGGCTGGCAGAAGGATCCAGAACATCGGCCCGAAGCTGAGGTCCAAGCCGGGCCAACTCCCGCTCGGAAGGCCAATCCAGGCGGCTCTGGCTATGCGATCGACATCATATAGGCCATAGTAGCCCGCGACCATTGAGCCAGCGGCGACACCTATGACCGGTGCCCACAGACGAAGGCTTCCCCTTGCTCGCAGAGCTATCGCGAGGATGACGAAAATGGTGACAAGCGCGGAAACCGGAGCGGCCTGCGCAGAAGCTCCATCCTGGGACTTACTCAGCATTTCGAAAACGAAGGGCATCACTGTCACCGGTATCAGCATGAGAACGGTTCCGGCGACGGTCGGCGTAAGGATGCGACGAAAAAGCGAGAGCCGCCCGGCAAGCGCGAACTGAAATAGCGACGAGGCGACGACAAGCGTCGCCAGCATCGCGGGGCCGCCCTTGGCTAGCGCCGTTACGCAGACGGCGATGAAGGCCCCGGACGTTCCCATGAGCAGCACGTAGCCTGCACCGATGCGGCCGATGCGAACCGCCTGCAGAATAGTGGTTGCGCCGCTGATGGCCACCGCTGCGAATACCGCCCAGGATAAGTACGCCTCGCCTCCGCCGGCAGCCCGGACCACGATCGCCGGCGTCAGCACGACCCCCGCTATGCAGATAATGGCAAGCTGAAGCCCAATTGCAAATGCTAGCGCGGCGGGCGGCTTCTCGTCCGCCTGATAGCGAAGATGGTGCCTTGCTGTAGGATTGTCGGTCATGAAGATTTACTCCTAGTTGGGTGCCGATCAGCCGTTGCTGGAAGAGGTTGATCACCGGCTACCATCCTCCGGGCTCGAGCCGCGCCTCGGATGGTCAAATGCACTTCCGGGCACTCGCACGGCACCGCGACCCGCGAAGCCTCGCGCGGCGACGCGACGTCTACAGGCTACCGCCCGAAGCCAACAAGGACTAGAACATCCTGCTCCGAGTCGGCCGAAGCTCTTGTCCGCGTCAAGCGCTGACCGCAGTAAAAATCGGTTTTCCGCGAAAACCAAGAGCATCCCGCGGAAAATGCCCGCGTCCAAGCAACCTATCGCATATTGTGAATTAACGCCATCAAAGGGCGTTCGCGCTCTCGTCCGACGCCGGCTCCTGCGGTTCGCACTCCTGCGAAACTCGTCAGTCGCCGCCAAGCGCCTCGGGAGTCAGGCCGTCCTAGCGGCCCGCAGCGGCATCGGCAGCAGGCAGCATCTCATCATGCGGCATGCGGTCATTTCGTTCGAGCGCCGCTTTTTATTCGTGGACTGCCGCAGTGAACGGCAAAACGGGACCTCGCGGTCGCCTACGACAGCTCCTGGCTGCTTCGCCTTTGCGTCCAAAGCACCGACGCTACTAAACCGCAACTTGGCATCGCCAATGCGCTATCCAACATCCAAGTTTCCGGGTCGGCTTCGACAATCTCCCTTGCCGCCGTTTCCGCAGCATAGTTCGAATCGGGCTATCGAGCCGTTCGAGGGCGACTGTCCGCTTGGCAAAGGCGCACATCAGCTGCAGGATGCTTCCATTCGACCCAACTCGAATTACGGGGCGCGACGTGAGCCGTGCTGGAATCGAGGCACGGCGGGCGGGTACCGGGGGATATCCGGAGGAGCACAACCCTATTAGGACAGTACCCAAAATGCGTTTTGCTTACGCAATGCGAATGTTTTCGCCAGTGGGAAGCCGATGCGGTCGCTCCGGGAATGGAAAGCGTTGTGATCGTCGGCCTCTCGGACCAGTAGACCGAAGCGTTCTACGGGGGTTGCCGGATTGCGGTATTCTCCGGGTTCGCGCGGACGGCCTCGCGCAAGCTCGACCAGCTCGACGCGGCCACGGAGCCCGGACGATCTGGCGAGGCCCGGCAACCGTCTGGAGGTGCACAAGGGCCGGCGCAAGGGGCAGCGGAGCATTCGCATCAACGTCCAATGGCGGATCTGATTCAAGTGGCCCGAGGGAAGTTAAAATCGTGGAATACCATTGATTCGAGGAGGCAAGTCATGCGCAAACCCATTCATCCAGGCGAGACCCTGAGCGAGGATCTAGAAGCTCTCGGCACGAGCGCAGCGGTGTTGGCGCGGCGGATCGAGGTGCCGGTGAACCGCTTTACCGAGATACTCAACGGCCGGTGCTCGATCACCTGCGACACGGCATTGTGCTTAGGGCACTTCTTCGGCGCCTCGGGAAGTTCTGGCTCAACCCTCAGAAACTCTACGAGCTGCGGCTCGCGGCGCGGAAGAACTGCCCGGCTGCCGACACTGGATGCGGACGGCGGCCTGCGCGCCACGATGAACACCGTTCGGACGCAGGATGCTACGCAAATGCAACTCGACCGACGGGAGTCCAAGGTTTGGCGGCGGTGCAGGTCGGCCCTGACCTTGCTGGACGGCCAAGCGCGTGCGCCATCCGCAATGGGAGCCGCGACGAGTTCGAGAAGGGGCGCTGAAGGTGCTATGCCCGGACAAGGCGAAGCGAGAGACGCAATTGCAGGAGATCAAGTCCTTGCCGAAGGCCGGAGGCGTCGCCTCGATCATCGGCGAACTCGAGCCGCATCGCGACGAGGCGAAGCCGTGGCGATGCGCATCGACTATTTCAAAGGGAACCGGGAGCGCGTGCGCTAAGAAAGCTACCGGAAGCGCGGCATGCAAATCGGCTCCCGAGTGGTAGAAAGCTCGTGCCGGCACATCGTCGGGCTGCGCCTCAAGCGCCCCGGAAGCCGCTGGACGCTCAAGGGGGCGAACGCCGTGCCGGCAATCGAATTCGCGCTCGCGAACATCCGCCGGGCGGGCTTCATGGACTGGAAAGTCGGAATGTCGCAGGCGGCCTAATCAAGCTATTTGACCTACGCCCAAAATCGGAAGTAGGCTTGACTATGGAGCAGCCGTTCAGGCTCGCCCGAAATCTAGTCCCGGCTCCGCGTCCCAATCCATACGGCACTCAGCGGTTTGACCGTTGCTACAGGAGGAAGTATTCCGCCTCAACCCGTCACGCGCTTGGCGGCCGCGAGTCGCGAATCCATCGGCCGATGCGCCCGCGCCGAACGCGTTGCTAATGGCATCCCGTATATTCTTCGCCTCGCTGGCCGTTTGGAATTCTCCGCATTCGGCTTGCTAAAATGTCCTGGAAGCGCATTCCAGGCGGATGAGAACTATTCAGCGCAAACTAAGCTCGGGCGCCGGGCTCGTCGCCGAATCGCTCTTGGAACGACCGCCTCTGCGAACGCGCAAGCGACTATCTACCATGTGAACGGCCGGTCTATTCCGGCTAGGGAAACTCCGGTGAACGCCGAGGCTTCGAGCGACAACGCTCGCAAATCTTCCACTTCCAGATTGTGAACGGACGATTTTCCGCATGACTTGGCAAGCAGCGTTATCTCCATCGTCATCGCGGTCAGGAACCGAGCGACGCGTTCGGCGGCTCCCGCCACGTCAAGCCTTTCTTCAAGTTCCGGCTCCTGAGTGGTTATGCCGACGGGGCACCGGCCCGTATGGCAATGGTGGCAGCGACCGGGCGATGTTCCCAGCGCCTCGTAATCCTCGAAGTAGCGCGGGGAATTGCATCCCAGAGCCATCAATGCGGCGGTTCCGATCATAATCGCGTCGGCGCCAAGCGCCAGGGCCTTGGCCGCGTCGACGCCGGAACGAATGCCGCCCGCGATCACCAGCGAAACTTCGCCCGACTTGCCGCATTCGTCCAAGGCTTCCCGGGCCGCGCGCACCGCGGACATCGTCGGGATCCCCGTGTGATCCAGAAGCATTTCCGGCGAGGCGCCGGTGCCGCCCTCCGTTCCGTCCACGACAACGACATCCGCGCCCGCCTTCGCGGCGATTGCCACGTCGTAGCGCGGACGCGTCGCGCCGATCTTCGCGAATATCGGAATCTTGTAGCCGGTAGCTTCCCGCAGCTCTTCAATCTTGACCTGCAAATCGTCCGCGCCGAGGAAATCGGGATGCCTGACCGTCGAGCGCTGATCCACGCCCAGCGGGAGGGAGCGCATGCGGGCGACCCGTTCCGAAACCTTCATTCCAAGAAGGACGCCCCCAGTGCCCGGCTTCGCCCCCTGCCCCATGACCAGCTCGATGCCGTCGGCCATGCGGAGGTGCTCAAGGTCAAGCATATAGCGGGACGGCGTGATCTGGTAGACGAGCAGATTGGAGGCTTCGCGCTCGTCTTCAAGCATTCCGCCTTCTCCCGTGCAGGTCATTGTGCCGGCTTTCGACGCGCCGTATCCGAGCGCGGCCTTCGCGTTGGCGGACAGCGCCCCGAAGGACATCGACGCGACATAGATCGGGATCGCCAGCCTGATCGGATTGGAAACCAAGCCCGGGCGGTCGCCGAGCACGGTCTCCGTCTCGCAGCTCTCGCGATAGCCTTCCAGGGGAAGCCGGGTCATCGACGCCGGAACGAATACTAAATCGTCGAAAGTCGGCATTCTCGTGCTGAAGGTATTGAATCCTCGAAGCTGGTATCGACCCAGTTGCGACATCGCGTGAACGTCGGCGATAGCCTTGGGCGACCATCGGGCGGATTTGCCTTGGTCGTAGGATTCGGGAACGCCCGCGGGGCGATTCGCCGCCGCCCCGTCCCGCATCGCGATCGAGTCCTCCGTTGCCGGAGGAAATGGAAACTCGTACTCCGTCAAATCATCAGCCATGCCTGTGCGTCCCTGCTTTGAAAGTGCCACAATCGCTGGGCCGACACAATCTTGCGCCAGTCCACTTCCGGCCTTCGCAAACCCCTGCTTTCTAGAAGCGCTTCCACCGAGGATACTTCGTCTGCGCTCGGTTCTATTTCGCGCGTATCGACGCCTAGGGACTTCGGCGAGGCCCCGAGCCATACTTCGCCGCCCCACAGAGAATCCGCGCATGCGTCGCCGGCGCCGCCAAGCGCCACGATGCGCCCGGCATGCGCCATGAAGCCGGACAAGTAGCCGATTTTCCCTTCGACGATTATATCGCCGCCTTTCATCGCGACGCCGCATCTCGGACCGGCATCGCCCCGAATGTGAAGCAATCCCCCTAGCATCGACGTGCCCGCCGACATTCCGGCGTAGCCGTTCACGACGATTTCGCCGTCCGACATCGCTTCGCCCACCGCCCAGCCCGCGTTTCTCTGGATTTCGACCCTGGCGCCGCAGTTGAGGCCGCCGCAGTAATAGCCGACGCTGCCTTCCAAGCGCACGCGCGCGCCGGCCCCGAGACCGATCGCCAGGTTGTGCCGCGACCGCGTATCCTTCACGACAACATCGTCGCCCCTGGCGACCGCGGAACGGATGGCTTCGTTGACTTCGCGGATCGGTCGGGCGCCCGCAAGGATTTCGACCTCGCTCATGCGGCTTCCCTCGCGTCCAAAATCGGCCATGTATGCGTGATCGCGGGCCCGTCGAAATTCACGACATCGCCTTCTTCCAGATAAATTCGACGCACCGCCTGCTCCTCGGTAGCTACAGCGATTTCGCGCTCGTCGCCCATTACCACTAGCGGCTTGATGGCCCATTTGTCCTTTGCGAATCCGATCGAATCCCGGTCGGCTATCAGATACGTGAATACGCCGTCGATTTCGTCGATCGACTTGCGCAGGGCTTCGGGCTTCCCCTGACCTTGCCGCATCCGGTCGGATATCCATACCGCGATCAATTCGCTGTCGTTCGCGGTCATAAATCGGTATCCTTGGCGCTCCAGTCGATTCCTGAGGAGGAAGTAGTTGGTTATCTGCCCGTTGTGAACGATCGCGACGTCCGGGAATGGTCGCGCCCAAAACGGATGGCTCGCCGTCGGCACGACCGAAGACTCGGTTGCCAGACGAGCGTGGCCGAGGCCGTGCGTCCCGCAATAATCGCGGACGCCGTGCTTGTCGGCGACATCGGCGGCTGTGCCGACATCCTTGATGATTTCCAGAGATCTGCCGACGGATTGAACTTCGATGCGACTGGAGATTTCGTCGACGGCCCTGGTCCACTTCGGCAAATCCGAAATCTCGCTGACAACCATCCGGACCGAGACATGCCGGCTTTCGGCATCGTCGGCGACCGGATCCACGGCGAAATCGCAGCCCTGGCTCCTTATTATCGACTTGAAGTCCTCTAGATCGCTGTCGAGGCGGCTGCGTTCGAATCCGACGGCCCTAACGATGTATCCGCTTTCCAGCGGACTCCCGTAAAGCGCGAATCCCGTTGAGTCCGCTCCGCGATGGACTTGCGCGTCCATAAGCTCAACTAGATCCCGGCCGATTGGGCCTGATTCTTCAAGTATTCGACCGGCTATTCCGCACATGTTCGTTTTCCTTGCCGCTTTCGGCGGACGCTAATCAAATTGCATCGAATAGACAACAGGGAGATGCGCGCGACAGCTATGCCCGATAAAGGAATTTCGGGGAAGCGGCGAGTTCGCGGAACTGCGTCGAAGGTTGCGTAAAAGCGCTATATTCCGGCGACTCCCCGCGCTTTTGCAGAATTGTTCCCTTTCTGCGCATCCGCGGGACGGGCCTTAGGTACGAGGCGGGGCTCGATGCCGTCGGTCGGGACAGCTTCAAGTCGGGCGCGATGGAACAATAAAACTTCCTGATTACTATTCTGAGGAAATTGAATTTTGGCCGCGCCGCTCGCCAGCGCACTGAACTCGCGGGTCTCGACAAGGGGGCTTCCCTGCCCGCGTGGGCGCGCATTATATGCAGCCGATTGGCGCTAGGCGGCACCGGGGGCTTCCCTGCCCGCGTGGGCGCGCACGGTCGCCGCGACCTGCATCTTGTGGGCATCGAGACCCGCGGCGGTGGCATGTCGGACTTCCATGTCATCATGTTTTGGTGTATCGCTCATGATCCAACTCCTGTTGAATTGCGGTTGACAGGAGACGGGTGGCGGCAAGCACGCCTGTGGGGTTAACAATTGGCGTGCACGCGGCCGGAGGCCGCCTGCAGCGTCTCGATTTTCTCCACGTTCTCGACAGGCGTCATGTCTGCCGAAAACAATCCGGGGCGCGAACCCCACGACGAATGGACAGTTTTAGAACGGGCTTCAGGGTCTCAAAAAATAAACGTCTTGTTCTGCCGCCACCCGATCCATGGGCCACTGGATACTCTGGTCCCGACAACAGCGCCGCTACGCGACATCGTCCCGGAAACGTCAGCCACACGCGAGTTTCATGCTCCGGGGTAAGTAAACGCAGAAAACCATGAAGGTTTTAGTGTCAAGACGTTATTGGAAATTGTGGTTCGCCGATGCATATACTATTCATACGTGTAAGCGTGAAAATACGAAAAGGAGAGAAAGCAGATGAATCGCTCAAGCGATATTGATAAGGTTTATCGCTTCCAAGTAGTGGTCGAAAAAGACGGATCGGGGAATTACGCTCATTGCCCCGGTATCGGAGCCATTCACGTTTATGGGGAGAACATTGAGGAGGTTAAAGCGGGCGTGAACGAGTCGCTGTTGGCGTATCTAGAAATGAGCATTAAGCATGGCGATCCAATACCGCAGCCTGAAAATGTTGTAGAGCCGCGAAAATTTACGATGACGAATTGGACTCCCGCTATGACAAGCAAGCGTAAAAAAGAATTCTCTGCGGCTGCTTGCCTCGCTTAATCATTATGACTGCGTATTCAAAAAATGTTTGGAATCAGCTTAGGGGTAAAACGATTGAGGACATTGAAAGAGCTTTGCGCAAAGATGGATGGAAGGCCGAGGCAAGGAGCTGAGCAACAAGAGGGTTTCGTAATCCTAAACGCGATAAAGGGTACAACAGGGTTGTTTTACATTATCACAATAAAGGGCAAAAGGGCGCAAAACTCTTAAAAGGCTTGCTTGATCAAATCGGCTGGACCGAGGATGATTTAAGGCAGCTTAAATTGATCAAATAGCACACGCAATCAACAAGACACCTGCGCGATAGCGCAGGTGTTTCTTGCTTTAATTTCGAAATTAGCCTTTCTCACCGAACGTCTCGAAAATCGAGCATTTCTTGAACATTCCAACGACTTCGGCGTGATCAGACCCGAAGTAATTCCATAGAATGCCGTTCGCGCGAACCCTGTCGCGAATCCGTTGCCCGCCATTTGTGCATCTGAACTTCGTATGTCGGCGACGCGCGCGCAATTCGATGCGTATTCGATGTCGGTTAATGCCGCGTCGATCGTATTGTCGCTAAAATCGGCTTTCAATTCGGCCTCCCGTTCGCGAATAATCCTCGCGGAATTCCGCGTCATGAGGCTGTTCGCTACATGCGGAACAAGCTCTAAAGGCCTCGATTCTGGTCGTATTAACCGAAGGACGACCTCAAATGGGCGTGCAGCAGTTCGGCAAGCGTATTCGGATCTTTCTCTGCGCCCTTGAGTACGACTTCCGGATCCTCTGGCGCCTCGTAGGGCGAATCGATGCCCGTGAAGTTGGCCAATTCGCCTGCTCGCGCCTTCCTGTAAAGGCCTTTGGGGTCCCGTTCTTCGCACACGCCGATCGGCGTGTCGACAAACACCTCCACGAACTCCCCGTCTTCCATGAGGTCGCGGGCCATTCGGCGCTCGGCCCTGAATGGAGAGATCAGAGAGACAATCACGATTAGGCCGGCATCCGCCATCAGTTTGGCGACCTCGGCGACACGACGGACATTCTCCACGCGGTCGGCGTCGGTGAAGCCCAGGTCGCGATTCAGGCCGTGCCGGAGATTGTCCCCATCAAGCAGATAGGTATGGGATCCAAAGGCGTGCAACTTCTGTTCAAGACGATCCGCGATGGTGGATTTGCCCGCACCGGAAAGACCGGTGAGCCAGACCACGCATGGACGTTGGCCCTTGTCCGCCGCCCGTGCGGCCTTGTCGATGGCCATAGGCCGCCAGACGGTGTTGGCAGCGCGACGCAGCGGAAACTCGATCATCCCGGCGCCAGCTGTCGCGTTGCTATACCTGTCGATCAGCACGAATGCGCCGGTCCGGCGATTTTCGGAATAGGGATCGAAAGCGACTTTATGGTCGAGCGCGATCTTGCAGTAGCCGATCTGATTGAGTTCAAGCTTTTTGGCAAACAGTGGCTGGAGCGTATCCATGTCTACCCGATGGACCAAATCGGTAACCCGAGCGGTAGACGATGCCGTGGCAAAGCGTACGGCGTAGGTTCGCTCCGGCAGCATGGGAGAATCGTCCAACCAAATCAGATTCGCCGCGAACTGGTCGGCAACGGCCGGCTCGCAGTCCGGGGAGGCAACGATATCGCCGCGTCCGACATCAATGTCGTCAGTCAGAACGAGCGTAATTGCCTGACCGGCTACCGCGCTTCTCACGCTCCCGGAAGGAGCGATGATTCGTTCTACGGCGGAGCGATAGCCGGACGGATGCACCGAAACCGCCATGCCGCATTCCACGCTTCCCGATACGATCGTGCCGCTGATGCCTCGGAATTCGGGACTCGGCCGGACCGCGCTTTGCACCGGCAATCGGAAACTGCCGACGGCTTTGCGACACCCCGGTTCAGCGGCGTCTAGCGCCTCCAGAAGCGTCGGCCCGTCGTACCAGGGCATGGCGTCGCTCCTGATTCCGAAGACGTTATCGCCCGTCAGTGCCGAGAGCGGCACGGCGACAACCTTGCTGACACCGATCTTGCGCGCGAACGCCGAAAAACCCTCTGCGACCGCATCGAAGATCGGCTGCGAAAAATCCACGATATCCATCTTGTTGACGGCGAGAACGACCTGCCGCACCCCCATAAGAGACGCAATGTAGCTGTGAAGCCGAGTCTGGGGCACTATGCCCTTGCTAGCGTCCACTAGGATCACCGCAAGGTCTGCCGTCGAGGCGCCGGTCGCCATGTTGCGCGTATACTGTTCATGCCCCGGCGCGTCCGCCACGACGAATCTACGCCGTTCCGACTCGAATATCCGCCAAGCCAAGTCGATTGTGATTCCCTGCTCGCGCTCCGAGAGAAGACTGTCCACTAACAGCGCCGGATCCAGATCGTCGCCCTGGGTGCCGTATCTGCGGCTATCCGTCTCGGCGACGACCAGATGGTCGGCGCAAACCGTCCGAGACTCGCAGAGCAGCCGCCCGAGAAGGGTCGACTTGCCATCGTCGACGGAGCCGCAGATTACGAATCGAAGCAGGTCCTTGCCCTGCAGGCCGGCGAGAAGTTCGTCTAGGCCGTCCGACGGAGCCCGCACCGTCAAAAGTACCCGTCCCGTTTCCTGTATTCCATGGAACCCGTCCGGTCGCGGTCAATCGCGCGGCCCGCGCGCTCCGATAGACGGCATTCCAGGAGTTCCCGAACGATGTCCGGAACCGAAATCGCCGCAGACTCGACCGCGCCCGTCAGAGGCCAGCAACCCAGCGTCCGAAACCGGGTCAAAATTTCCTCCGGCTTTTCGCCGGGCTCCAGCGGCAGCCGATCATCGTCCAGGACGATCAAGGCTCCGTCCCGACGAACGACTGGGCGCAGGGCTGCGAAGTACAGCGGAACAACGGGAATCCGTTCCCGGTGGATGTACAGCCAGATGTCGAGCTCCGTCCAGTCGGATAGCGGAAAAACGCGTACGCTCTCGCCGGGAGCTAGGCAGGCATTGCAGAAGTTCCAGGGCTCCGGCCTCTGGCTCCTCGGATCCCATCGATGCGCCTTGCCGCGAAACGAATATACTCGCTCCTTCGACCTAGTCGCGTCCTCGTCCCTTCTAGCACCGCCGAGGGCCGCATCGAAGCCGAATTTGTCGAGTGCCTGCTTAAGCGCTTCCGTTTTCATAATGTCGGTGTGGACCCGGGCTCCGTGGCTTGCCGGTCCGATCCCCTCGGCGGCGCCCGCCGAGTTCGTGTGGACTATCAGGTCGATGCCTAGGCGGGCGGCGATCTCGTCGCGGAAATGAATAGTCTCCCTGAACTTCCAGCCGGTGTCGATGTGCAGCACTGGAAAAGGTGGCTTTCCTGGAGCGAACGCCTTAATCGCTAGCTTAAGCATCACCGACGAATCCTTGCCGCCGGAATAGAGCATTACCGGGTTGCGGAACTCGGCCACAGCCTCGCGAAAGATGTGGATGCTTTCAGATTCGAGGCGGTCAAGGCAACTTAGTGGTAGGCCGTTACTCGTGTACTTCGTGTCGCCGGCGCTCATCCACTACGCTCCCGGTTGGCGACGTTGCCGGAAGAGATGCAAATAAGGGCAATGATTTGCCCGAATCCAAAGCGAAGCAAAATCCCTCAGCGGTCTGTTCCATTCGCATACCCTCAAGAGAAAGGCGACGCACGCGGACGGCGAGAACAGCTCGCGAAAATTCTTTGTCCGCAGCCCTTGATCCATGTCGGTCGAGGCCCGAGAATTCGGATGGCGCACTGGAACGACCGGACGGCGCACCGCATCATACTCTCCCGCAGCGGATGATTTTCATGCTCGGCGACCTATGTTGCAGCTCTTGCGATCGCCCTGCCGATCGCCTTTCGCCGCCTCGCCCGGGATCTATCATTGGTGGTTCCGCATATTTAGCCTCAAAGATGCTTCAGCCCTAGCCGCAACCGAACAAATTTTCTGCGCCGGCACTGCCTTAGTATCGGCAGGACCACCGAATCGCGACCGAAAATTGTCTGGAATGCTCCCGTGAAGCTCCGCAGTACTGCCCGTTTTCCAAGGGAGCTTCAAGACTCGCGCGAATGAGTCGGTTCTTCTTTCCCGCATAACTCGATCATCAGAGAAAACGGAGCAAGCCGCGCTCGGGCAATGCGGAGCGCTCCCTGCGGCGAACCTCTTGCGAGGATTCCTGAAATCTACGCCGTTCCATTGAACAAACTCCTGCCCCCTGCGAAAGCAAACATGAAAGCGCATTGGATTGAACCAAACGCCAGCAGTTTAAACTACTCGCGCCCGCCCTCCGAAATAATGACCATCGCGGGCATAGCAAACAGGACAAACAACGCCGACATCGCGAGTCCGCCAACCATACTGGCGGCGAACGGAGCTAAAAACAGCATGGCATCGCTACGTTCACATAGCGATGGCGAACGGCCTGGGACGGTTGCCGGGCTAGTCGGGAACGCCGTCCGGAATCCTGAACGCGTCGCGGCGGCCGCGGCTGCTATGGCCGGACGAAGCGGTTTCTCCCTTCGAATAATGCCGCAGCGGTCCAGCGGCGCCAAACCGTCATTAACGGCCGCTCCCGAAGTGGCTGCGATACCGAATATCGACATGAAACCGAAATTCCAGCCGAGAATCCAGCGAATCCTAGCTGCGCCGACAAATGCCGCCGGAATGCCCGCTCATACATTCAGCGGCTTCCAGTAGCTGCGAAGAAACGACGCAATAACCGCGCAGATGGCTACCAGCGCCAGCGGCAGCAAGATTCTCAGAGTTTCTATTGTCTCCGATTCATCGCGGCCAGCGCCTTCTCTCTCGATGACGATGCCGGGATGCTTTGACCGAAGTTCTTGAATGATGCCTTTCTCGACCTGCCTCCGGTCCCGATTCGGCGCAATTATTGCATCATGCGCCTTAGCCTCGACGAAAACCGTCGGCATGCCGTCTATGCGCGTCAATTCGGCTAGTTCCTGCCTTTCAAAGAGAAAAGCCGCGTCGGAAAGCTGAACTTGTCCGCGACTTGGCCGGTCCGGGCGAATTCGTGCCAATTCGCTCGGGCTCCGGCGCTTCTCCGGCGGATGATTCGCGGCAACCTTTAGTTCGTCCCGGCCCCTTTGGATGCGCTGCGCCTCATTCGCGCGCAGCCGAGTCCGTAATTGCGCGCCTAATGCCGCCGTCGACAGTCCGGCAGCCTTTCCAGCCGGCGTTGACTCTATCTCCAATTGCCGTTTGCCCGGCGAGAGGTTGCCCACGATGCCGTAAACCCCGTGTGGCGACGACAAGTCCGATTTAAGCGCCCTTGCCGCGTTCTGCAGAACCTTTCGGTCGGGGCGCCTAATCGAATACGCCAAATTGGGTTCGAATTTTGCCCGTCCAATAATGAAATCGATATGTTCAACAACCGGGATGTCTCCGACATGCTTCCGCCAAGCCCGCTCTATCTCCCGCCGCTCCGCGGTTCTTTTTTGGGCTTGCCGAAGAGATGCGCAACGATAGTGGCCAGATTTTCGCCGTATGCATCCTTGTCATCGGGCCGGGTCGACAAAATCGATCCGACTACAATGCCGATCGCCTCTATTGACGCTCCTTCAAGATCTTCATTGACGTGCCGTGCCGCTTGACGAAATCGCTCGGCAACGGAATAAGTCGTTTCGAATGGCGACCCGGCGAAGCGCGTTCTGCAGCTGTACAAGATCAAGCGGAAGATTTCCGGCTGCTGCCGAAGCGTGGCCGGCGCGGGGCGGCCCAGGCGAACCCGATGACGATGCCGGAGACGGCGCGCATGCAGGGCTGGAACGTATTGGAGACGCTGGAGGCCGGCCCGGCGGCGGCTTCGACCATGCTGAAGACGTCGTAGCCGGGCGCATCCGAATTCGGCCCAGAAGATGCCGGGCGGTCCCGCGACGGTCGAATCTCGACTTGAAAATCCAAGTTACGAGGGAAAAGATGGAAATTGGAACGTGACTAGTTACAGGGGAAAAAGCATGAATCATTCGGGCGACAATCAACGACAGAGGCAGTGGGCCACAGTGTTGCTGATTGTTATGGGGCTAGTGTTCGTCGGAACCCATTTCTTCGACTCATCGTCCTTTTGGCTCCGGCTGGTACGTTCGGGTGCCGAAGCCGGCGTAATCGGCGGTTTAGTCGATTGGTTTGCAATAGTCGCTTTGTTCCGGCACCCGCTTGGCATACCGATTCCGCATACAGCCGTTGTGCGCAACAGCAAGGAGCGAATTGCCAACGGCATCGGCATGTTTATCAACACAAACCTGAACGAGCCGAAAAAAATTGCGGACATGATCAAGAAGGAAAGATTGAGCCGTCGCGTGGCGGACTGGTTGAATCAACCAGCCAATACCGAGGCTGCAGCTGCAATCATAGCGAATATGATTCCAAAACTGATCGAACCTCAATACGATGTGAAAATTCGTGTCTTTCTGCTCGATGAAATTACAAGGAGATTAAAGGAGGGTAGAGCGGCGCCGCCACTCGGTCGCTTGCTAAATGTGCTGTATCAGAAAAAACATCTTCAACTTATTCTCAAAGAACTTGTAGGATTTTTGGAGGATTTCCTGAATAAAAATCCGCGTTTTATCGAAGAAGCGATTTCAAGGAAATCGTGGTTTCTGATCAAAATCCTGGAGCCAAGGATCGCTCGTAGAGTCGACAAGTTTATCCGTGAATTTTTGAAGGATGTTTCGCGTGAAGACCACCCCTTGCAACGTGAACTAAACAAAAAAATAGAGGAGATTATCGACGACTTGCAGCAAGGCAAGGGAATAGCGATAACACTTGAGAGGCGAAAGGTCGAACTCTTGGACAGCCCCCAAATTCGCAATCAAATCGGAGATATGCTGGATGACATTCGCAAGGAGTTTTTAGGTCAGGGAGAGCTCGATGCGCCAAAGTTGAAACTCATGCTCTCAAGCGCATTCCAACAATTCGCAGCCTCGCTTGCCCAAAACAAGAAATTGCAAGACGAAATCGATGCGAGATTGTCGGAGGCCGCGAGAGAAGTCGGCCCGGACGCGGTAAAATGGGCAGGCGACTACGCAATTGGCGTGCTGAATGATTGGTCGTCGGACAAACTCGCCGAAAAACTTGAGGACGCGGTTGGCAAGGATCTGCAATATATCCGAATAAACGGGACGATTCTGGGGTTCATCCTCGGCGCGGTTATTTTCCTGGCAACGGACCTAATCGCCTGGCACTGAAGCAGGGCTCATTGCACGGCGGCTCACTAGGACGGAAATTGGAGACCGCGTGGACGACGTGGCATGAGATTGGGGCTGGATGCACTCCATGCCTTGGTCCGATTGCCGCCGCCTGATCCGGCGATTTGCCGCGGGACGTGCGAATTTTCACCATTGCGGCGCCCGAATTTTGTCTGGCGCGGCCGGACAGTTTCACTCCAAGTCGCCATTCCTAATCGCTATTGCGGACAGTCGGAGCGAAGCGGCGGGCTGTTATAGGCGCGCGTTAGATCTAGAAGGCGCGCCGCGCCGCGAATGATTTTTCTCATGCGCTCGTATCGCATGCGGCCCGCCGCAGCATTCCGCGCATCGAGTTCCCTCCGGGCACGAGCTGCCACTTCGGCTCCATGCCTTTGTAACCGCAGCCCGAAACCAGCTTCGGGAGGCGGCATGCGATTCCTCGTTTGCAGCGATGTGAAAAAGTCGGAAAATGCGATATGGCGGGACTCAGGCGCTCGAGCGAATTGAACCGCCGCGGAATAGTCTTCAAGGGCCGCCGAATATCAATATGTCGCCTCATCATTCGCTGCCGCATATGGCGCGCAGCAACCCGATCATGAACGTCTTGCAGAGTTCGTGACACGTTTCACTGCTGCGCCGAGGGGCCTCATCCCCTTCAAAAAGCTGCCGAAATTCCTGCATTGCATCATCTCGAAATTCATTCCTATAATGTAAAATCTAACATTCTCGAGTATTGGCGGACGGGGATTTTCAAATGCGATTTACCTGTGTAGCATCGACAGGGAGTAAAAATGGCGGCAGCGCGCCGGAATGATGCAGTTGCCCGCCTTAAGCAGTGAATTGCAGCATGGATAGGGAGTAAAAGATGGCAGTTGCGCGGGACCGCGACCAGCTAGATGAAATCCTGAAGGAGATTCGGGAATATCTCGTCGATTCGGACTCTAGGAATTCGTTAATAAATTCAAAGACGAAACAGGACGCGTCGCCAACTTTGGAAATCGTCAACGAACTGACCGACAATGTCTTCCTTTCCTTGCGAAAGAAAAATGAGAGTATGACGATCCAAGCCCTCGGTACTGCGGCAGGTGATAGCGAAGTTAATTCGCAACAAGACAGCAGCACGGAATTTGACGCAAAGTCAACCGATTTAGCGCTCTCCACGAATCAGAAACCGGGAGAGCTGTACGAATTGCTGCTGAAAATTGCCCGCACCGCCAGAACCAACGAAGATGAAATGGGAGTTAACACCCTGTTTCTTGCGATGGGCACGCTGCATTGGTCGGACCCATCCGACGAAAAATTTTCTTCTCCGCTTATTCTATTGCCCGTGCGACTCATTCCGGATCGAAGAAAAAAAATCTTTACGCTCAAAGGTCGAACAGAAGACGAATTATTCAATAATTTGCCGCTTCAAAAGCGATTGAGGCAGGATTTCGGGATACTCTTGGACAACATCGATTTGGTCGAGGCCGATGAGAATTGGTTGCCGTCAACGTATTTTTCGGCCGTTTCCGAAGAAATTTCCGAATACGGCCATTGGACGATCCAACCCGACACCATGTGCATCGGGTTCTATTCTTTGGTCAAGGACTTAATGTTTCGCGATCTCATTCCCGAAAACTGGCCAAAGGACGATCTCAGAAAGCATCCCCAGATCAAACGGCTCTTATTGCCTACGCTAAGGGCTGAAGGCGACAAGGGTCCGCGCTCGGAAGCGCCTATCGTCGTAGACGCGGATTCCTCCCAGCTTCGGGTGATCCAAAATGTTCTTAATAATCAGAGCATTGTGATTCAGGGCCCCCCTGGAACCGGCAAATCCCAAACAATCACGAATATCATTGCCTCCGCGCTGCATGACGGGAAAAATGTCCTGTTCATTTCGGAGAAGATGGCAGCGCTGTCCGTAGTCCACGACCGTTTGAAAAAAGCGGGACTAGGCAGCCTTTGCTTGGAGCTTCATTCGAAGAAAAGCGATCCTGCGATTGTAATGAACGAATTTCAAAAAACGCTAGACGCGTCAGATGCGGATTCAACCGGGGAGGAACAAGTCCGCAGCTATTCGAACAGACTCTCTGAAATCAGAAACTTGCTTCATCGTCCCTTCCCGAAAATCGACAGCACGCCATACAGCACATTGGAAGAGATAATTTGGTTCGAGGATCTCGGTGTTTCCAGCCCTATGATCCGGCTCGATGGCCTGGCCCGCTTATCCAACTCGAAACGACAGGAGCTTGCAGAGCTGATCGACGATTACTGCAAGAAACTCAAGGCAGCGGGCCCCCTGCGCGAGCACCCGTTTTTTGGCGCCGAAAGAATAGATCCGGATCGCCGTGGGCTGAAGGACGATTTAGAAAGCGCCGTGCAAACGTGCCAACAGTATCTTAGGTACATCGAATCAGAATTAACATCCGTCCAGAAGGAAATTCCAGTCAGCCCCGCAGTTTTGACCTGGATGGAGAAGTCAATTGGTGATTTGGCTCCATATAAGCTCGGCTATCTGGAATTGGCCGCCAAGCTCGACGACGAACTTCTCAAAACTTACGAACGGGGCGTTTTTCTCCCGGGGGCTTGGACTGGGAGTGTCAAGGAATTAGAAATCCTTTTGGAATATCTACGTCGCCGTATTATCATTCGTTGGCCAAGGGAATTGTTCGACATCCTAAACGACTTCAAACAACTTAAGAAATCGGACATGGTCGATCGATTGAAGAAGTTAATTGAAATTCGAAAAATCGTGGAAGAGGCGGCATCGGGCATAGGCATTAAAACTGTCGACTACGCCAGCCTATCAACACTTTTGAAACTATTGAACGATCTCGACAGGTGCAGACCTCGTGGCCTTACGGAAATTTCCTCTAGGGACACCATCAAGATCAAGATCAAATGGAATAACAATCAAATGCCATTTGCCAAGTCAATTCAGGCATTGAACCAATCGCTTGAAAAATATTTTTCCCGCATTGATTACAAGTTCACGAAAACGGGATTGTCTTGGCGTGAAGATGTCGGGTTCACGAATTTCTCTAAAATCCTGTCAAGAATGTGGAAGGAAGTGGATCGTTACCCAGAGTGGAATCAACTTGCATCCCGTAAAGCGGAACTTGTCGAATCTGGGCTCGAACCGCTCGCGGAGGCATTGGACTCAGACAGAAACCGGCTATGCGACGGGGTTAACGAATTCTGCCTTTCGACAGCGAAGGCTCGCTGGTCGCATATGGCCAAAGAGGAACCAGAGTTTGCCAAGCTGGAGCTGTTTGAAAACGACCGAGATCGGTTGACTAAACAGTTTCGCGATCACGAGCACTGGCAATTCCTCACGAACAAGCAGACAATTTTATCGAATCACCGGAAGAATCTTCCGGACAAGAATTGTAAAGAAGCAGCCTGGATCAGAGCTCATTTGGATAAGAAGGGACGTCCGCCACCCGTTCGCGAAATCTTTAAGAATATTGCAACCAACCGATTCCCTCAAAGGGTAAAACCGGTGATGATGATGAGTCCAACATCCGTTGCTCAGTTTCTTCCTCCCGGACAGGTCAAGTTCGATTTGCTTTTAATGGACGAAGCCAGCCAGATACGCGTGGAGGATGCACTTGGAGCTATTGCCAGAGCGGAAAAGTTTGCTGTAGTCGGCGATGAACAGCAGATGCCGCCGACATCGTTCTTCACGAAAATGTCAGGGATCGACCCTGACGAAGTGATTGAAGACTCAGCGAAAATTCCTAAGCCAATCGACTACGAAAGCATTTTAACGCTGTGTAGAGCCAAAATGGTTCCAACTCATGAGCTTCAAATGCATTATCGCTCTCAGGTATCTTCCCTAATCAACAAATCGAACGAAATCTTCTATCGGGGCAATCTCGTGGTGCCGCCTTCAACACTGGAACGGGATCAGGATTTCGGCTTCAGGCTCGTCCGGGTGCCGGGAGTCTATGCCTCAGGTACAAATCCCGTCGAAGCCAGGCGAATTGTGGATGCAATTGCTAATCATGCTGGCCAAACGACAGAAATGTCGATTGGCGTGGTTACGTTTTCGTCAGCGCAGATGGACAAAATCGAATCCCTTCTGGACGACGAGCGGCGAAAGAACGAAACTCTTGACCAATACTTGAATGCCGATTGGCCAGAGCCGGTGTTTGTGAAGAACATTGAGAATGTTCAGGGAGATGAACGCGACATCATACTTATCAGCGTTGGCTACGGTCCGGACGAACCGGATGGACGCTTGTCCAGCCAGAACTTCGGTCCCGTCAACATGCTTGACGGAGAAAAGAGGCTGAACGTTCTGTTTTCCCGGGCAAGGTACCGCTGCGACGTGTTCGTGTCTTTCGACCCCCGCGACATTCGCACTGCTTCCTCCTCGAACCGCGGCCCCGCCATCTTGCAACAATTTCTGCTGCATGCCAGCCGCAAGAGCGGTGAGGAGGGCCTTGCCTCAAATCTACCAGGTGAGACTGAAGGAAAACGAGTGGATGACGTGACCAAAGGTTGGCAGCAAATATTCGCCCCGTATCCGCGGAATCTATTTGACCAAGTCATTGCAAAGCATATCAAGGAATCGGGATACTTGGTCGAACATCAGCAGGGTCCAAAAGGGTTCCGGATTGACTTGGTGGCTTGCCAAGCGGACCAACCAAAGGCCGGGATGCTTGCGGTGGTCCACGACGGGGAAAATTATCGCGCGATGAACAGCGAAAGCGAACGTGACAGGCTGTTCAAGGACGTGCTCGAGAGCCGCCGCTGGAATGTTCACCGGATCTGGATTACAGATTGGTTTAATGATCCGTTGAAGGAACGGAATCGCCTGGCCGATGCCTTGAATGCGGTATTTAGTTCATCAGCAACACCCAATTGAGCTCGTCAAGCGAGACGAGTTGCAACTCAGGACGAGTTCTCGATTTGGGCGGCTCCAGGCTTCCATGCGAACGAATACGAAACCCAAGTTGGCGCTTTTCGATTTGGCATTGGCCGATCAGAGCAATTATTTTTTTTGACTTAAGCACACAATATGTTGATTTTTTGACTCCAAAGCCAGCATGTTGCGGATTGCTTGCCGATATCCTGTTTGCAGGGACAAAAAGTGCGTCGATTCGGCAAGATTCCAATCCCGGTGCGGAGTAGGACCAGATATCGCGGGCCGCCGGCGTAGAACCCGGACTTCGCTGCTTCAGATGCGTTCCGGCCGCTTAGTACCGCCGATCTGGAATCAACAGAATCTTCAAAAAGTAGGGACAGGGTTAAATTCGCCTCGATATCAATGACTATTTCTCAACAGATTGCGGAAAGTCATTTTTGAAAATTGCAAACTTGGGCTAAATAGCCGAGCGATTGAAACAGTTCGGCACGATAGCCTAACAGTCAACCTAGACAAAAGTGCTAGCCCGGAGTTATCTTTCGCAAGCATGAATCTTGGCCTAGCGAACGATGTCGAGGTTACGCTAAGCTCTGAATCCTGCAGGACTAAATTGCAAATTGAAGAGGGCTGCAGCATTTCGCGCGCTGCAAGATGGCGAAAGTCGCCTGTTTACCTGCCCGGCAATACATCGACTCGGAGACGAGCCCGAGGCTCTCGTCCTCGGCGGAATTGAATACGTTTATTCCACCCGCATTGGCTGTGGCGAGTGCTCGACGCGCCGGCTCGCCGGCGACGAGGTCCGGGAATTCCATTCGATGCTCTCGGCGGTGGCTGAAGCGGGTCGGCCACCCGGATGGAGCAATACCGGGCGGTCCCGAACGCCGGCGGCTGCTTCCCGAACGCCTGCAAGCCGGGCTCGCACGGCACGCCATATGAATGGATTCGAGGGACTGATGTCGACGAACTGCGCACGGGGAGGGCAAGTGCAAGCAAATGCGCAAGTGCACATGCCCGCGGATGAAGGAGATTCCCGTCCGCGACGGAAAGGACGCGCTCAAAGTCAACCGGTTCGAGGCGGACATCACCTCTATGGCCGGCGGGCGAACCAACAGCAGCACCTTCGCCGCCGACATGGAAGTCGGCGGTGACAATCAAAGTCAAGCAATAGGGAAAAAATTGGCAATCCCGCAAGAGCGCGGGGAATCGCGTATATCCCGCGCTTCCGCACAGCCATCGACACATAATTATCGACAGGGGCGAATTCGCTTGGGTGGGCACGCCCGAGGAAGTCTTTCATCGTCCGAACTCGTCGTTCGTCGCCGACTTCGCGGGAGCCGAAAACAAGTTTCCCGTAAAGGCATCCTTTCGGAAGGGCGAAGTTCGACTTGCCGCCCGCAGGCTGGAGCATACCGCCAAGCTGCCGCTGCCCGGCGCCGGCGGCAAGGAAGGAGTCAATGCGCCAATTCCGGTCGAAGGCGCGGTCGACGCGCACTGCAACTATTCCCGGATTCATCGGCTGCAGGGCAATTCCTTCGTTCAGCGAACCGCGCCTGCCGCCTTCTCGTAGCCTGCCGCCTCCTCGCGGGGGGCTGTGAGATATGTTTGCGAGAGCACGTCGAGATACGTCCCCTTGAGCACGAGATCCCCCTCGATCTGCGACAGCTCCAGACGGACGGTTTGGTAGATGCTCGGAAGAAGGGACGCCTTGACGTATTTCGCGATTGCGCCGCGGAACGGCGGGCCGAAGGCGGTGTATTCGTCGCCGATAACTACAATGTCCGGGTTCGCGAAATTTACGCAGTTCGTTATTCCCTGAGCGAGATAGCGCGCGACGCGATCGACTTCCGCCACCGCAAGCATGTCGCCGGCGTGATAGGCTTCCACGACATCGGCAAAGCGCGACTCGGAGGTCAGCGCGGTATCCGGATTTCCGTCGGCATATTCGCGTACGTTGCGAAGGAGCGCGATCCGCGAAGAAAAGAGTTCCAGACAGCCGTGATTTCCGCACTTGCACCGCGGTCCGTTGACATCGATCGACGTATGGCCGAGCTCGCCGGCAAGTCCGAGACTCCCGCGATAGACCTCGCCGTTGGTAACCAGCGCCGAACCGATGCCCTGCCCCGCGGAAACGTAGAGCAGCACCTTCGCGCCGGACGGCTTCGCCTGCGTCCGCCAGACCGTGAGCGCGGCGGCCTTGGCATCGTGGATCGAGTAGACCGGAATCGAGCTGTAGCGCTCGCGGAGCGAGCGCACGAGATCGAAGGCCTGCCAATCGGGGCTCTCGGTCATTAGGATCACGCGCTCGTCGCGCTCCAGGAACGGCCCCGGAACCGCGACTCCCATGCCGTCGATTTTCGGATTCAAGGCCGCGAGCCGGTCGACGCGGGCCGCGATCCTATCGAATGTCGCCGCAGGCGGCTGCCCCGTTGTGATTCGCCCCTCGCTCTCTTCAAGAGTTTCTCCGGCCAGACTGTAGAGCCCGACCGAGAAACTGCGCCGCTGCAGGCGTACGCATACAATGAAACGACCGCTGCATGCGAAACTCAGCCTTATCGAGCGGCGCCCGCGGCCGCCCTTGACGAAGCCGATTTCCTCAACGATGCCGTCCTCGATTAAAAGGCTAATGGCGCGGGTAACCGTAGCCTGGTCGAGTCCCGAGGCCACGCTGATGTCCTTGCGAGAACAAGGTCCGAATTCCTGCATCGCCGAAAGGATGACCCGACGATTGAATTCCTGCACGTTGCCAATGGACAAGCCTTTCCGTCCCAGGTTCATCAGGCGCTCCTAGATTTTTTTTGCCGAGAGACAGGTTAGTGGGATTCTTGCGGACTGCAAGCAAATTGCAATTTCGAAAGAAGGAACTGCCCGCCGTCGATATAGCCTCCGGGGACCGCTTCGGACTATTCGCCCTTCTTCCCAGCTCAGCGCCTTTGCCCCTGACCGGGCCGATCGAGCAAAGTCGCCGACAATGCCGCGCAGTATCTGAGCGTGGCCGCCGCCGCCCGAAGAAGCCAAGCATTCATGAACTCAAGCCATCGAGAGCCCGTGGCGCGCGGGGGCAAGCCACTGGCGCATGCCGACATTCCCGATAGCTGCCGATTGCGGCCCGCGGCGAGGAGAATGTCAAGCGCGGCATGCCGGCGTTCGAGCAATTGCGCGCCGGTCGAAGCCCGGAAGAGCCTGGACGGGGAAAATGTCGCGGAATCATTGGGGCGAAGGGAATGTACTTCAGAGCTTTTTCCGCTCCGCCTGCATCGCCGTTCAGAAAACTTGATTTTGCATGGCATCAGCTCGTCGCGATTGAAAAATTGAATTTCAGCCTTGGGAAAAGTCCGGGTCGGAGCGGCGAAGCGCTCGTTGGCCAATTATGCGGCAGGCAGCCTGTCCGAGAGCCGATTGGCTACAAGTGGTCGAGGAACGGTTGCGCGGCAAATGTTCCGTGTCGCGAGTAATTCAGTCGCTATGGCCGCTCATTAGCGATTCATATGGCTTCGCGTACCCGACGAGGCGCAGGAAAGCGCAGCGAATCGGTTCGCGCTTTCGAGCGCAGGGACGAATTCCGAGTTCTCCGAGTATGCGTGGCAGAAGGCTCCGTGAAAAATGTCGCCGGCGCCAAGCGAGTCGACAACCGGAACCTCCAGGGCCGGAATCTCGCCCCTCCGGCGGCCGTCCTGCCAAATCACGCCGCGCGGACCGCGTGTCATCGCCCAGCGCTCGATGCCGAGCGCGGCGCATTCGGCCGCGAAGGCATCGGCCCCTCCGGCAAAGAACTCTTCCGATACGATTGGGATATCGGCCAGTCGCAGATATTCCCGCGAACAGTTTTTCCAACCGCCGCAATCGAGGATGACGGGGCCTTTGAAATCCCGAATCGCCTCGCGATGACGCTGTACGAATGGCCGCTCGTATTGATCCAGCTGGATCAAGTCGTACTCGCTATCGAACAAGTCGGGCAGATCTCGCACATGCGCGCATTCTTCGCTGGCGGAGTTGATAATCATCCGGTCTCCGCTGCTTCGCGTCGAAACGACAGTGGATACGGGGATGCGGAAGTTCGGGTCGGCGCATAGATTCACGGGCTTTACGCCAAACTTGCGAAGGTCGTCGTAGAGAAGCGCTTGAAAGGGCCCGCCGGAGCCAAAGGAAGAGGCCAGGTGCGCCTCGCCGCCCAAATAGCCGAAGGCGACCGCGGCGTTCAGCGCCGAGCCGCCCGGAATAATGTCGTTTGCAAGCGCTCTAACCTTTGAGTCCGCTTGCGGATACTCATCGACGAGATTGGTCAGGTCGATTACGGAGCGCCCTATGAAAAGTGCCTTGCTCACCTTGGCGCGACACGCGGTCCCCGCGAGCCTTCGTCAACGCATCCTGTTGCCGCCCTGTGCATTCCGGTCTCGGAATCGCAGGGCGGCCTAAGGCGAATGCGCACCGTGTCCGAGCGCGAATTCAGCAGGCTTTTGCATGGGGGTTTCTCGAATGGCACGCGTAAACATTCCTCGGAAGCCGAATTCGCCGGCTGCTTAATTTCGGCCAAAAGCATTCGGGGCCATTTAGACCGGTCAGCGGCGAAACGCGAGATCGCGGAATCGGGCTACGCCCTCCTGCAGGAACAATCCCCATGCGGCTCCCGAGCTTTCGCAGACGCGATAGCTCGCTACGACTTGCTCCGCGACGTAGCACTCCACCGCCGAGCCCTTGCGCAACAGCTGAACGCGATATCGCCCGTCCGCGGGCGCGAAGGCCAGCGGGCGCTCTACAAGAGGAGCTTCGATTTCGGGGGCGACATTTATGCCGTGGCGCTCGTTCAGAACGAGACTGTCCCACAGCGGATCCATGGCGCTCGGCCAGCGGTCGAACAGGACCCTGCCCTTCATCGGCTCGATCGACAGCATGTAGCCGCTTTCCAGATTTTCGCCGCCCTTCGCCTCGATCAGAACGCCCACCGCCTCGGTATTCGCTTCGGGCTCTATCACCATGTCCAAAAGAACGTCGTCGCGCTCCGGCCCGTTAAGGAAGGCATAGGCGAATTCGCCCTGCGCAAAGCAGGTAATCCCGTCGTCCGCCTGCCAGTCTCCCAGTTCCGGGCTGAATTCATAGGCGATCTCGTCCGAATAGCTCGCCGCGACCTCCGGCAGCAGCCGGCAGGTCAGCGTGCCGTCCCGATGCGAAACCAGTTCCCGCGGCGAGCCGAGCTCGCCGCCCCAGACCCAGTGCTGATCGGGGTCGTGATGCTTGCGGAACGGTATCCATGCGAAGCTCACGCGCCGCCTGCCGTCGCCGGCGGACTTCGCAGCGTAGAAGCGGCGGCCGTCGAGGCTGTCGAGCTTCCGACTTTCCCAGGGGCCTTCCGGCGAGCGCGCCACGCGATATACCGTCTGCATTCGTTCGGAATACCGGCTCTCCACCAAATACCACCAGTCGCCCAGCCGGAATAATTCGGGGCATTCGGGGCAATGCGTGAGCATCGACGACGCGAGAGGCGGTCCGACCTCCCATCGGTCCAGGTCCTGCGAGGTCGCGACTGCAACGCACCCGCGACGGAACAGGGGGCCTGTCTTCAGGCGCGCCGAAATCAGCATTTTGTATAAGCCGGATTCCGCGTCTCGGTAGACGAACGGGTCGCGCCAGTCGACGGTTTCGTACCAGCGCGGGTCGGGAGATATCAGCGGGTTGTCCGCGACTTTTTCCCAGTTGAGCAGATCGGTCGAAACGGCCTTGCAGATCGTCTGCGGCGACGAAGACTGCCGATTGTAGCCGGTGTAGAAAAAATGAAAGGCGCCGTCGCGCTCGATTACCGAGCCGGTCCAGATACCGTCGCCGTCGCATTCCCCCTGTTCGCCCGGGCCAAAGGCGTCCGGCATCGATTCCCAGCTTACGAGATCGTCGGATCGGAGATAGGCCGTCGAGACTCTCGCCCGCTCGACATATTCCCAGGCTCCGACGGGCGGCTGCGAAAAAAACAGGTGCCACTTGCCGCCGTGGTAGAAGGGCATCGTGTCGCCTGCCGCTGCGCCGCGCTCGGGAGAGTAGCCGAAGAGCCTCATCGGAATTCCTTTCCTTATCCGGGCGCCGGCGATCATGCCGCCGACGCCGAGAGCGTCGAAGGGCCTACTAGCCTACTGGACGAATTCTTCCCAGTTCTTGGAGAAGTTGTCGATGAAGCCCGGAAGATCCGCGTCGGGATTGTGCACGCGGCTCAGGCTGCGGATGTCCTCGTCGGACAAAATGCATCCCTGAAGAAGACCGCTGGCATAGGTGTCCACGTTCGCGGCCGTAACCGGAATCAGGCTGAATAGCGGCTGCGTGTTTTCCACGGGGTGTCCGTGCAGGTAGTCGTAGAGCTGGACCAGGCCGAATCCGCCGACCATCCAGTGTCCGCCAATCGAGAAGTCAAGCTTGCCGTCCTTGATGAACTGCGCGACCTGCTCGTCGATGTCCGTAGTCACGATGCCGATGTCGTCGCGACCGGCTTGATCCACGGCGAACTGGCTGCCGAGTCCCGCGACCGCGCCTAGCACGATGATGCCGTCGATTTCGCCCGGCGCGAAGCGAGCGATAAACTGTTCGGCGTACTTCTGGCCGTTCTCGCGATTAAGCCGGTCCCAGGCTTCTGCGATTAGCTCGACATCGTCATGCTGGTCGAGCACGCTCTTGACGCCGTCCCAAATCTCCTCGGCTGAAGTAACTCCTTTCTGGTTCCAGATCATCGCCACTTTCTTAAGTCCGAGCTCGACGGTGGTTTCGCCGATAGCCTCGCCCCAGGTCGTATTGTTCTGGGTAACCTGCGCGATAAAGTGCTCGCCTTCGTAATCGGTATCGTAGTTCGACACGACCAGACGACCGACGGCCACGCCCGGAATGTCGTTGTCTTCCAGAAGCCGAGCGACCTGAATGCCTGCCGGCGAAGTAAGCGGGTTGAAAATCAGCCCGTCCGGCTGGCTGGCGATTATCGATTCCGCCTGCGAAACGTGCTGCTCTTCCGAATTCTGGTCATCGAACTCCTTCAATTCGACGCCGAGGGCATCCGCGACGCAGCGTTCGAATCGATGCCTGTTGATGACCCATGGGTTGGTCTCGGGCTGACCGAGGTCGGCGATAACCAAATCTGTTCGCGCATGGCCGTCGGCAAGGGCCGGGGCTGCGAGCGGCAGCATGGCAGCCGTCGCGATAAGTGTCTTGAGAATCTTGGTAGTCACTTTAACCTCCCTGATTGGTTTTGGCGCGCGACGCGCCTTCGAAATTTCCGGACTAATCTCCGTACTCCTTTCTGGATGCCACATTAAATTGCGCTTTGCAATTAATTTTTTCCCGCGCCCGCGCAGGCAGTCTTGGGATGCCTTTCGAGGGCGGCGAAGCTCTCCTCCGGTTCGGCGCAGGCAAGCGTCGCGAGCGCAAATTAAATCTTGCAACGATGCTTTGGCATGCCTGCGGGCATCGCGCTTTCCGGTGCCGGTCGCCGCATCTTGACTGCCTCGGTGCGCCGGAGCTTCCCTCTAGCGGACGTGCCGCTAGAGCTGAACGGAATCCTCGATGCGCTTCCAAGAGGAGAGGGCGTTCGCGAAAATCTCCGGCACGGAGCGAAATCATAAGGCTCTCGAATTTTCGCCATGCCAAGGAGAAACAAGGCTCCAAGCGGCGCGAACCAATTCGATTCGCGGTGATAACTACGAATAACAGCATGAAATTCGGTCGGCTTGTCGGCGGGAAAGATTCGCGCACGGCCGAATGAAGTAATGAAGGGGTGCAATCCGATTTTGTTGGTTTATGCTGTGGCGGCCAGTCAAACTTTCCAGTCAAGGAGTCTACCCTGCGCATGTATTTGATGCAGCACTTGGCGGCCAGAATGGCGTTGGCCCCTTTCACAGTCCAGCGGCAGCCGCCGAACCGCAGTCTCCGCGAAAATCATGCCAACCAACGAATCTGAACTACACCCGTTAATGAAGTTATGCTGTTGCAACGTTTGAACGATTGAGTTATTTGCGATTCTCTAATTTGCAACGCGCTCTTCGCGGACTTGCGTATCGAGCAGTCTCGACGGTGGAATTTGCAGTGAAGTGCCGAATATCTTCGGCTTAGGCGGCTTTCGCGCCAAGGCGGACGGGCCGTTTCTGGACTGCGGGACAGGGGAGGTCATCAATGAACGATTCCGACGGATTTCGGAATGCCCTCGGCAGCTCAATCTGACCCGGCGCCTGCCAAGGTTCTCGGAGTCGAGGCTCTCAACAAGAGCTACGGCGGGCTGAAGGCGGTCGACGACGTCTCCTTCGAAGTCTTCGAAGGAGAAATCCTAGCTCTCGTCGGCGACAACGGCGCCGGAAAGTCGACCCTCGTCAAGGCGATAGCGGGCGCGCAGCCGCCGGACAGCGGCCGAATTGTAGTCGACGGCATCGCGCGCCTGCTGAACACGCCGCGCGATGCGAGCGACGCGGGAATCGGCTGCCTGCACCAGGGATTGGGGCTCGTGGATTCGCTCAACGTTCCTGAAAACGTCTTTCTCGGACGCGAACTTCTCACCAAGATTTTTAATATCATACCGCAGCTCGACCACAAGCGAATGCGGAAGCAGACCATTGAACTGCTGTCCGGATTTGGAATTTCCCTTCCCCGGCTCAACGACCCGGTGGTTAGCCTGTCGGGCGGCCAGCGGCAGACCGTCGCGATCAGCCGGCTGCTTCTGCAGGACGTGCGCCTCATAATCATGGACGAGCCCATGGCGGCGCTGGGCGTCGAAGAAGGGCGCAGAGTTCTCGAGCTCGTGCGGAACATGAAAAAGCGCGGACTTAGCGTAATTGTCATCAGCCACAATCTAGAGCACGTGTTTCAGCTAGCCGACCGAATCGCCGTCATGAAGAACGGGCGGCTTGTCGGGCTGGTGAACGCGGTTTCGACAACCCGGGACGAGGTCGTCAAGCTCATCACTTTCGGCAGGTTCGAGTAAGGCGGCGATACCCATGATCAACTTGGTCGACACGGATAATTCAATCGGGCATGCGGACCGGCGCTGGCTGTTCCAGGGCATCGGGCTAACCGCCGTCATCGTTGTCCTAGCCATCCTGTTCGTAGCGATAAACCCGCGTTTCGGTTCGATAGCCAACTTGATCAACATCCTGACTCAGGCTTCATTCATTATTGTAATTTCGGTGGGAATGACGTTCGTAATCACCAGCGCGGGCATTGACCTTTCCGTCGGCTCGGCCGTCGCATTCATCACCGTCGTCGCCTTCGGCCTGATCAAGGGCGGATTGAATCCGCTGCTGGGAGTGCTGTTCATGTTCGCGCTCGGCGCGTTCATCGGCAGCCTGATCGGCGCAGCGGTCGCCTACGTCAAGATTCCGCCCTTCATAGCGACGCTTGGATTCATGGCCGGCCTGCGCGGTCTCGCGCTCGTGCACTCGGCGGGCGAAATGCATTTCGGCCTCCCGACGTCCCTGACCTACATCGGCCAGGGCGAAATCGCCCGCATTCCGGTGCCCGTGATCATCTCCCTCGCGACCGCCTTGTTCGGCGCATGGCTTTTCAATCGCACCCGCTTCGGCCTCTACGTAAAGGCCATCGGCGGCAACCGCGAAGCGGCGCGCCTCGCCGGCGTTCCGGTGAATCGGATCGAAGTCATGGTCTACGTGCTGATGGGCTTGTTCACCGCGCTGGGCGGTCTGATCATGATGACCAGAATCGATTCCACGCAGGCGACGATCGGAACCGCCATGGAGATTCACGTCATCTCCGCGGTCATCATCGGCGGCACTAGCCTATTCGGGGGTCGCGGAACGGTCTACGGCACGGTCATGGGCGCGCTGCTGCTTTCAATGATGAACAACGCATTGATTTTGGCCGGCGTCGATTTCTTCTGGCAACTCGTGGTCATGGGCTGCATCGTCCTCATCGCGGTTGCCATAAGCAACCTGCGCGAGCAACGCATTCCGATGCTGGCGCATTTCCTGCGGCGCGCGCCTATGGGCCACGCCGCCTTCAAGCCGGCCGACACGCCGGACAATAAATAGGAGGAACAAATTTCATGATTTTTCGCAGATCTCTTTTCGCGGCCGCCGCATTGGCGGCTTTCGCATTCTCGACGACCGCGAAGGCCGAGCCGATGCGCATCGCCTACCTCTCGCCGTCTTTCGACATTTCCGATGCATGGGAGCGCGTCTTTTGGGCCATGCAGGGCCGCCTGGAGGAACTCGGCGTGGACTTCGAAGTCCAGTCGCTCGCCGTCGCTAGCCATGTCGACCACGCGGGCCAGCTCGCCCAGGTCGAAACCGTCATCGCCGGCGGCGTCGACTACGTGTTTCTCGGCCCGACCGAGTACGAAGCCGCGATCCCGGCGCTGCGCAAGCTGAAGCAGGCCGGAATTCCGACGGTTGTCTACAATTTCGCTACGCCGCACGAAGACGAGTCCGCGCGGGCAATGAGCTACATCGCGTTCAGCCACTATCCCGGCGGCGTAAAATCCGGCGAATGGGCCGCCGAATATCTCAACGGCAAAGGCAAAGTACTCCTTCTTCGCGGAGCCCCCGGGGTCATCAGCGATGACCGCGGCGGCGGATTCATCAGCGTGGTTGAGAAGTACCCGGACATCGAAATCGTAATGGGACCATATACCGACTTCGATCGCGCCAAAGCCTATGACGCGGCCCAGAACATGCTGGCGGCGCATCCCGACATCAACCTGATCTACGGAATGTCCACTACGATCGGCCTCGGCGCCGGCCAGGTCGTGCGCCAGATGGGCAAGTCCGAAGAGATCGCAACGATGGGCTTCGGCGGGACAGGCGACGAGATCATCGCCATGAAGGAAGGCTGGCTCACGGCATCCGTACTGCGTCCGATCGACGACAGCGGCGTTGCGGTAGCCGACGCATTCGTGGCCCACAGCAAGGGCGAGGAAGTCCCGCTGGTCTGGGGCGGCTCGTTCGTCATGGTCGACCGCTGGACCGACGCGGACGAAATCGTCGAATACGCCAACCGCTATTCGAAGCCGAAAATGGGCCGCTAGGCCAGCATTCCGGCACGCAAAAGACAGCTGCGCGGCCGGCTCGAGGCCGGCCGCGCCTCGCCGACAGCAGGAGATTGCGAAATGGAAGCCCTTGTCCTTGAGCGAAAGGACGAACTCTCACTACGCGATATCGCCGTCGATGAACCACTCGGTCCGCACGACGTACGCGTAGCGCTCCGGCGAGTCGGCGTTTGCGGAAGCGACATACACTACTACGCCCACGGCGGAATCGGGCCGTTCATCGTCAACGAGCCGATGATACTGGGGCATGAAGCGTCGGGCGAGATCGTAGAGGTCGGCGCGGAAGTCGCCGCCCTAGCCGTCGGCGACAGGGTTTGCATGGAACCCGGCATTCCCGACCCGCGGAGCCGCGCCGCCCGTCTCGGCAAATACAATCTGGATCCTGCAGTCAGATTCTGGGCCACGCCGCCGGTGCACGGCGTAATCCGGCCAACCGTTGTTCATCCGGCGGACTTCACCTTTCGTCTTCCGGACAGCGTGTCATATGCCGCGGGCGCCATGGTCGAACCGCTGGCGGTCGGCGTTCACGCCGCTACCAAGGCGCAGGTTTCCCCCGGCGCGACGGCGGTCGTCGTGGGAGCCGGCACTATCGGCATGGTTACCGTTCTTTCGGCTCTTGCCGCAGGCTGCAGCCGCGTTATCGTCAGCGATGTTCAGGAACCCAAGCTGGAAATCGCGGCCGCCCTCGGCCCCGTGCTGCCCGTCAACGTGCGCAGCGAAAACCTCGCGGATTATGTCATGCGCGAAACCGACGGCTGGGGAGCGGATGTCGTCTTCGAAGCTTCCGGCAACGGAAAGGCCGCGTCCGAGGTTTTCAATTACCTCTGCCCCGGCGGCACGGTCGTCCTAGTCGGAATGCCCGGCGCGCCAATCGCCTACGACGTGCTAGCCGCGCAAGTCAAGGAGGCGCGCGTCGAGCATGTCTTCCGCTACGCCCATGTCTATCCGCAAGCCGTGGCGATGCTGGCATCGGGCAAGATCAGCATCGACACGCTGATAACCGACCTCTACGAGTTCTCCGAAAGCGTACAGGCGTTCGACTTCGCCAGAAGCATGCCGCCAACCACCGTCAAGGTTCAGATCGATCTAGCCGATTCGATCTAGAGGGCGGTATATCCGCCATCCAGCATCAGAGTATCGCCGTTGACCAAATCGGAGGCCGGCGACGAGAGGTAGAGGACCATGTCGGCGACCTCGACCGGCAGCCCGAAACGCGCGGCCGGAATCTTCGCCTTCATGGGATCGCCCTTTTCCGGACGCCCCCAAACGCGTTCGCCCATCGGCGTCAGTATAACCGTCGGGCAAATGGCATTGCATTGAATGTTGTACTGCGCCCACTCGCAGGTCATTGACTTGGTGAGCGCATTCAGGCCGTTCTTGGATGCCGCGTAGGCGCAGTGATCGGGGATCAGCACGATTCCGGTCTGCGAAGAAATGTTTACAATCTTGCCTCGCCGCTGCTCGATCATCTTCGGCGCGAGAGCCTGGGCCAGAAGGAAGGGCGCTCGAAGATTGACCGACATCATCCTATCCCAATCCTCGACCCTGGCATCCAGCAGCGAAGCTGTCGTCGTGGTTGCGGCGTTGTTGACAAGAATGTCGATCGCGCCGAAATGGTCGAGCGCCTGTTGGGCAGCCTCGCGCGGCCCGTCTATCGTCGCCAGTTCGGCTTCGATGGCGAGGCACTCCCTGCCCTCCGATTCCACCGCCGCCCGCGCCTCCGCAAGACCGTCGGCATCTCTAGCAACGGCGCAAATGTCGGCTCCGGCCTCCGCCAGGACGCTGCAGATTTCAAACCCGATGCCTTTCGACGCGCCCGTGACAAGAGCCCTCCTGCCTTCTATCGAAAACCGTTCCATATACCGCTTCATGTTCGTCCTCTTGATTCCTTGCGAAGTGACTTAGGCTATTGCCCGCCTGACCGGTTTGCAATCGCAAAGAATCGAAACGGGGGCTGATCGGACTTCGCGTAGACGGCGCCGCGGCGATTCGATGCTGCAGGCTGATCAGCGGAATCCCGGTCTTTTCAGCGGCGAGCGGCTGCTTGCTCGCGAAAGTTGATCCGCGTTAAATCGAAACCCGGCCTATGCGGTCGTCCCGCGGCCTAAGATCCCCGGCGACTGCATCTAGGCCGCGCGCGGCAAGTTCAGCGCAACATTCCGCCGCAGCTGAAGGCAGCTGCCGCTCTATTCGATTCTCGGCTCGCCGCTGTCTTCAAACGCATTCGCCTCGCCAACCGTCCGAATCCCTCGGCGCCCGAATCGGACATGCTCCCCTTCAAACCGATGCCGGCGATCTTGAAGCCCGCGAATCGGGGTGGGCAGGACTTGCTCCTCGGCGCAGCGCAACCGGCTAGAATCCTTGAAACTCCCCGAATGCCCTATGCCGGATTTTCCGATCGCTTCCGCAAAGCGCTCGCGGCGAAATCGGTCGGCGCGTCCAGTGGACAGACCCGGATTTCGGGACTATGGTCGATCGGCGACCTGTAGCGCCTGCGGCGCTCCGGGGCCGCCCGGACGAAAGGGCCATCCAGGGAGAAGCCAGATGGAAGTTTTGACCAGGGACGCGAGGCATCTAGCCGACCGCTACGCCAGGGACGGCGTCGTCAAAGTAGAAGATGCGTTGAATTCATACTGGCTGGAGCGGCTGCGCGATGCTGTCGACGAAGAGCTCAAGCGCGGCGAGCGCTACTTCGCATACCGCAACATGCGGATGCGGCCGGGGACCTTCCAGGATTTCTGCCTTGGTTCGGGCATTGGACGAATTGTAGCCGAAATCGGCGAATCCTCCTGGGTATCACTGGTTTTCGACACGATGTTCGTCAAGGAGCCCGGCACTCGAACTCGGACCGGCTGGCACACGGACCAGCCTTACTGGCCGATCGAGGGGCCGATTATGACCGCCTGGATCGCGCTAGACCCGGTTAACGCGGACAACGGCGCGCTTGAATTCATTCCGGGGTCGCATGCGTGGGGCAAGAAATTCCGCCCGTTCAGAACCGACCAGAATGGCGCGTTCGTCGAGTATCTGCGCGCCGACGATCCTCAATACTGCGACATGCCGGACTTCGAGGCCGAACGCCAAAAATACGATATCGAGCATTGGGATCTCGAGCCGGGCGATCTTGTCGCCTTCGATGGATTCATGGTGCATGCGGCGATGGGCAACAGTACTTCAACCCGCCGCAGGCGCGGCTATGCGATTCGTTTCGCGTTGGACCGCGCCAGCTACAACCCCGAACAGGGCGTAATCGATTGGCTCGAGGACAAGTCCATGTCCAAAGGCGATCCTTTGAAGAGCGATTTCTTCCCTGTCGTTTACAGCCGCTGAAATTCGTTACGCGGGCTTCCCGGCGCCGTCGGGACAAAGCCGCGGCGCCCGAGCCGGGAATCCTATTTCACAACATCGACCTTGCTGCGATTCAGCGAAATCGCGATCGCCGCGATCAGAAGCGCGCCAAGGGCGATCTGGCTCCACGACGGCGGCACGCCGGCAATCGTCAGCCCGTTCCGTACGATGGTTAGCGTCAGCGCGCCGATAATGGTCTTGACGACGCTTCCGTAGCCGCCGGTCAGCGGCGTGCCTCCCAGGGCGACCGCGGCTATCGCATCGAGTTCGATCATCAGGCCGGCTTGCGGCGTCGCCGCTCCGGCTCGGGCGAGGTTGACGCAGGCCGCGATTCCTACCATTACCCCCGCGGCCGCGAAGACCTTGACCTTGAATGCGGTGACATTGATCCCCACCAGCCGAAGCACCTTTTCGTTGCCGCCGACCGCTTTCAGCTGCTGGCCGAAAAGGGTTTTCTCATAGAATACCCACATTAAAACGGCGACCGCGGCGGCGGCGACGAAGATCGCTGGAAACTTTCCAAGAGAAAGCAGCCACGGCGCGGCGACCGAAGAAATGTTCGTGCCGCCGGAGACGCTGCCGTCGGTCATATAGATCGAAGTTCCGTCCGAAATTATGATTACGACGGCTCGCACGATGATAAGCATGGCGAGCGTGGTGACGAATGACGGAATTTTCAGCAGCGAAATCACGAGCCCGTTGCACATGCCGACGAGCGCGCCGGCGGCTATGCCCAGCACGAGGCCCCCGTCGCCTAGCCACAGCATCCCCAGAGCGCCGACATAGGCGCTGAACGCCAAGCTGGATCCTATCGAAATATCGATCGACCCTGTCGTTACGACCATCAGCTGCGCAAAGGCCAGCAGCATCAGAACGGGCGTCTGCTGCGCGATGAAGGTCCAGTTCCGGACCGACATGAACCTGTCGCCGCTAATCGCCCAGAACAGCAGGATTACTAGGGCAATGGCGACAAATGGAACATAGTCCCGGATTCTTTCCAATTGGCGCGGGCTAAGAAAGCCGCCGGTCCTTTTCCGTGCCGAGCTGTCGGTCATGGCTCTATTCCTCAGATGCCAACGGTAATCGCCTTGACAAGCCGGTCGGCGGTCGCCTTTCCGCGCTTGAATTCCTGCGACGTGATTCCATGGTGGATCACGATGATCCTGTCGGCCAATCGCTGAACCTGTTCAAGGTTGTGGCTTATCATAATGAAAGACGTTCCGTGCTTATTCCGAACCTCTTCGACCATTCGCTCCACCTCCCCGGTCTCGTTTGGACCTAGCGCCGCGGTCGGTTCATCGAGAATTACGATTTCCTTGCCCCAGGCGATGGCGCGGCCGATAGCTATCGACTGCTGCTGGCCTCCCGAGAGATCGGAGATCGGTCGCGATAAGTCCTGAACCGTTCGGACGTTTAATTGATCGAGAACCTCTCGCGTCTTGTCGCGCATTAGCCTTTTGTCGGCGAAGATGCCCCATTTCCGGGGCATCCGCCCGAGGAATAGATTGTACGGGGCCGACATGTTCGGGACCAGGGCGAGGTCTTGATAGACGACTTCGATTCCGCGCTCCCGCATTCTGCTAACGCTATGGTCGTGCAGGTCAACGGGGCGCCCCTTGATCCGGATTTCGCCGGAATCAGGCGGATAGACTCCGGCGACGATTTTAATCAGCGTCGATTTTCCGGCTCCATTGGCCCCGACGACGGCTATCACCTCGCGCCGGCCGAGTTCGAACGATCCCGATCTCAGGGCCTGCACGCCGCCAAAGGACTTGGATACGTTTTTGACTTCGAGAAGCGGAGGGTCGCTATTGCGCATGCGCAGGCACCTCTTCCAATTGGACGAATTCCCGCGTCGGCCGTCCCCTGCCAACACCTAATGCAGCGGACTCGCCCCTGAAGGCCGCGCCAGAAGCGGCGGCTCCGCCGAGCCGGCGAATCGCGCGCTTCGAATCCCGTTGACGCATGAGGCCCTTATCGGGAGCAGAGTTCCCTACCGCGGCAAACATGTTCTTGAACTGCGCATTCCAACCGGATTGCCTGCAGACGCGAACTTGGATCTGATCGTAAATCCGTACACTCGACCGATCCTCCTAGATCCGAAATCAGCCGACACCCGTCTTGGCCGGCGCGGATATCGGCTTCGCAAGTGCCGGCGGGCGGCTAAATGGCGGAAACTGCAAGAATTACTGCCGGAACCGCCTAGTATAGTTCCTCCTCCCCGGATGAAGCAGTGAACTAGGAGCGCTGTTCATGCGTAGCCGTCTCTCGACTCTCCTCCATTCTTTAACTGCATGCATCATTAAAATGCAAATCGCAATTAATTTTCTTTGCTCCTTTGCGATCAATTTTGCAATAGCGGAAATTGCCGGAGGACAACTAGGGCCGGTGCGGGCGAGTCCGGAAACCCAATGAATCGCTCGACATCGGAATTCATGAATTTAGTTGTAACTGCTCAGGCCCCGCTGTCGTGGATTATTCGTCAATTTCGTAGCGCTTCACGCTTTCCCGGGTACGATCTGTGCCTGATGCGGCGCGATCATTGCGGCGGCATCTCCGGCGAGCGCGATCTGGATGGCGACGAGAGATGCTTGCCTGTTTGGCGGAAGACTTCCCGGGATTTGCGGAGAACTGGTTTTGTGCCCATTGGATTGAGGGTACAAAGAATTGTTCGAAACATGGGCAAAAAAATGGAAAGGGTGTTAATCCATGAAGGCATTGTCAGTTAAGCAACCATGGGCAAACCTCATAGCCTGCGGGCGTAAGACTATTGAGACGCGAACATGGGCCACGCGATACCGGGGTTCACTTCTCATAGTGTCGTCAAAGCGGCCCAATATTGCTCCTGCCGGCAGTGCCGTGGCAATCGCCAAGCTTGTAGATTGCCGAACCATGTTGAAGTCGGACGAGACTGCGGCATGCTGTAGCATCTATCCGGATGCGGTATCTTGGCTGCTGGAAGACATCCAGCGGATTCGACCGTTCCCTGTGAAAGGGGCGTTGGGCGTATTCAACTGCGAAGTTGACCCTGCACAACTCGAGATGATTTAACTCACTAAGGCCAGCCCGCCTAGGAACCACCGAAATGGATTCAGGTGAGTTGCGTTGCCAAGTCCGCGGATTCGATTGGCGACAGAAGGTTGCGTCGGAATCCGCCGTAGACCCGTAACCAATTCCCTACACAATTCGGTAATGATTTAAACTGTGTACGCTCTCAAGCATGGTCAATCACGAGCAAGGCCATCATTCCCTGGCAGGTCAGTTTGGCAAGCGATCAAATCGGCTCCAAGGTGGGATGTCGTCGACTGGCGAATCGATTTTCGATAAGAAACCAATCGCCGCGAGGCTTTAGCGGCGGGAATGACGAATGCGCGGGCAATTCGCCGATATTACCGGGTCGCCGCCGCTGGCCAGAGCCGGGTACGAGTCCCGCATGACCATTCAAGGCGCAGAATTGCCGCATTCCAGTTCAATAGGCGGATAATATTCCGCCGGAGATCAACGACGCGGACGCTCTGCGTGAGCGAGTCTAGAATTGCATGCAATCAGAGCAATTCCGCTACGGAATTCGGACTCAGTCGGGGCTGTAGACTCGCCGGGCTTCCGGATCTTCAGTCGAGTAATCGAAATTCTCAACTTCGCGCCAAAGGCTTTCCGGCACAGACTCGGAAGCCCATTCCAATGTCTGCTGAATTCTCTCGGGCTTCGATATCCCAACTATAGTCGACGCGATTCGATCATCTCGGGTGGAAAATTGAAGCGCCAAAGCGCCGGTCGAAACGCCATGACTCGCGCATGCGGATTCGATTTCCCGAATCTGCGACCAATCGCGTTCAGTCGGCTCCTGATAGGTTACCATGCTCGCATTCGCAGAGCCTTTCGCGAGCATGCCGCCCACGAAGGGCGCGGCGTTGAAAATTGCGATCGATCTTTCGCGCGCGGAATCGAACAATTCATTGGCGGAGCGATTTAGCAGAGTATACCGGTTATGGTTAATCAATGCATCGAAAGGCCAGTCCTCGAGCAGCGGCATCATAATGTGAAGCGCTCCCATTGCGATGCCGACCGCGTCCGCCAGTCCTTCTTCCTTCATGCGGAACAATTCATCAAGCGAGCCGCCCTTTCGCGTGATTTCATCGAGGTCTCGACAGTGTTCGGGATCATGCAGATGAAGAATCTGGACCCGGTCAAGATTTAGGGCCGTCAGACTTTCCTCCAAGGACTTGCGCGCCCTATCGGCATCGAAACCGAGCGACTCCATGTCCCGATCCAGCTTGGTCGATACGACAAATCCTTCCGGCAGCCCGCCTCGTTCCCTGATAGCGATGCCTATGCGCTCCTCGCTCAGTCCGCTGCCGTAGTTTCTCGAAGTATCGATAAAATTTACCGGTCCGTCAAAGATCGCATGCATCGTCTCCACGGCGCGCTTTTCATCGACTCTGTAGCCGTAGGTGTTCGGCATGTCGCCCAGTACCGACGTGCCAAAGCAAAGATCGGGGACTTCGATCCCAGTATTTCCGATTCGTGTCTTCTTCACTTCTTTCCTCCGGGTTTCAATTAGTCGCTCTCTAATCGGTGGCGGAATTCGGCACAACTGCAATAGCCGGATTCCGGCCTGCCTATTCCGCATACAAGCTCGCCGTCGCGCCATAGCCTAATTCTGTCTCGCCTTCACAGAAAGGAGCAAGTTAAATTTCCGGCGGCGGCCACTGAATCGCTATTTTTTTGCTTCTCAGACCTCGGAAAAGATTCGCTCCGCGTCGATCGGCAGAATGCTTTACGAGCAGGCGGCAACTCGCACTGCCGAGTCCGGTCGTTCAAATGGACAATGCAAAGGAACCGTCGCTACCATTGTAAATCAAGACACAGTTGCCAAGGATATAGCGCCCGATCAACGCCACTAGGCCTTGCGGCGCAAGGTCGGATCCAAAGGCTCTCGTGGCATCTATGTTTACGGGCAGGCCATCGATTGCCATACGACCTGCGAAAGTCGGAACGACCTCATTCGCATGAGTGGCGGATGTCACCGGCCCGCTGTCGACAACGGCAAGTCCGGCCTTCGCCGGCACGCGTCGCAATCAAAACATGTAGAGCTGGCGCCTGTATCGATCAGTCCCAAGCCAACTAAGTGCGAAGGTGGATTCTCAACGATTCGACTGAAAAATTTCGCTCGCGATGACGGCGGACTCAACGAAACGCGAACCCGGGGGCCAATCTGTTTCAGCAACTTTCCGGGCGGCAAGGAAACGGACCGCCCCCGTTTGTTTTTCCGGGTGCCCTCAATGCGCGTATTACGTGTCGGCCAAGAGCGGTACCCCGATAGACAGGTTTGGAATACTGGGGCCTCTGCATCATCCGGCAGTTTCACTGAACGCACTAGGAATGGTCCTGCGCCAAACTCGCCGGCGCCGATAGCAATGCCCTCGTCGCAAGTTTCAAACGCGCCATGCAGGGTCTTGCCTTTTACAAGCAGGAATTTGCCTGGAAATTCCTTGGCGAGTTCTTTCAGCTAGGATTTCAGGAAAGCTTTTTCCTTTGCAAGCGGGTCAGCCATGGGCATCTCTCCTAGTGCCTTGAAATCTTGCTTTCGACACCGCGTTTGTCCATAAGCCGGCGGATTCAATCTCCGGCGCTTGCGACGGATGCGGCGGTCTGATGCCAATCCACTTTTCAAGACCGCCTACCCCGTATCGAACGGGCGATTTCATTCCGAAAAGCCGCGCGTTCCCGGGTTGCCGTCAAAGCGATTCCGCAGGTCCGCCCGACGAACTCGCTCCACGCTTCGTTAACGGCGCCGCGCACATCCTCGACCGAGGCGAACAGCCTGTTCGCCAAGCTTGCCGGGATTCATGTTGCCGAGGACCTTCTTCATCGAATTCAGACCCGAGCCGACGGGTTCAAGCCGCAGTAGCGACATGCTCTTCGGGATATCCAGGTGCTTGTCGCGTCGCAACCCGGCGCAGTCGAGCGCGGCAACCGGCATTCCGGCCCGCGCAACGGGAATTTCGTCAATTTCGAGATCCGCGAGAGCGGCGGCGATGCGGGATTGCTCTCCCGGTTGCGAGCGGCTTTCGCTATTCCGCCGTAGAAGACGAGCCGGAAAGGCCCCTCGCCGATTTCAATATCGCTCCCCGGCACTCCGCGGAAGGTTGTCCGCCACCGGCCCCGGCACCGCAGTTTTGGACCGCACGCGGCGCGCGCGTCCGCTATTGCCCGGCGCCTGCCCGGCTATCTCCCCCGACCTCGCCTCACCCGTCCAATTCTCGCGCGTCGCAGAGCAATATCGCTTCGAGCATGACCTGGGCGCCGCGGGCGATCTGCTCTTTTTCGGCCCATTCCTCGGGGCAGTGGCTGCGCCCTCCCCGGCACGGAACGAATACCATTCCGGACGGGCAGACGAACGCCATGTGCGCCGCGTCGTGCCCCGCGCCGCTCGACATTTCGCGAAAGGTGCATTCGGCAGCCGTAGCCGCGTTCCGCAGAAGCGACAGCATTTTTTCGTTCGTCCGGACCGGCTGCACCGAACTCGACCGCTCGCTTTCGAACATCAACCCGGCGCCCGCGCAAGATTCTTCTGCGAATCGAAAAAACTCCTTTTCGAATTCGCGAGCGGCCTCCCGTCGATTTGAACGCATCTCGAGCACGAAATCGACAGATCCGGGAACGACATTGGACCCGTTCGGCCGTACCGCCAACTTGCCGACCGTTGCGACCAAGTACGTATCGCCGGCGTTCAGATGCTCGGCGAGCCTTCTCGCTTCCAGAACGAGCTCGGCGGCGCCGACCAGCGCATCTCGTCGCCGGTCCATCGGGGTCGTGCCGGCGTGCGCGGCTTCGCCGGAGACTTTGAGCCTGTAGCGATCGATGCCGACGAAATCGGTAACGAGACCCACGTCGACGCAGGTTTGCTCCAGGACCGGGCCCTGCTCGATATGCAATTCGAAAAACGCCGCCGTATCTCGCTTCCCGCGCAAGGGCCCCCGGAGCTTGGCTGAATCGCCTCCCATGGCGTTGATCGCGGACGCGAGCGTCTCGCCTTCGGGCGATTCCAGCGCTAGCGCGGATTCCGTCAACTCGCCGGCGACGGCCCTGCTGCCGACGCACGACGTGCCGAATTCGTTCGGCTCTTCGGCGAGAAAATCGATGACTTCGAGCGAATGGTCCAGTTCCACGTCATTGTCCGCCAGTGCGCTCGCGATCTCGACTGCCGCAGCGAGGCCCGCCGCCCCGTCGAACCTGCCGCCGTTCGGAACGGTATCCGAATGCGACCCGCAGGCGATTGCAGGCAGCCCTTTCCGGCGCCCCTCCCTGGTTCCGATCATGTTACCGCCCGGGTCGACCCCGACGGAAAGCCCCGCTTCCGCCATCTGCGCCCGCACCCATTCCCGGCACCGCCGGTGGTTTTCGCCGAACGCAAGCCGGGTCCACGGGCGATTCGGCTCCGTGAATTCGGAAAGCTCCATTATCCGGCGCCAGAGGCGCTCCGCGTCGATCTTTAAAATGGCCATGTCCTCCAGAATCGCAGGCGGCGGCTATCTGGCCTGCGCGGGACGCACGAACCGGCCGAACCCGCGCGGTTGGACGATTTCCGAACCGTCCCAGACGCATTGCCCCCGAAGATAGGTCGCGAGAACTTTCGGAATCTCGCGGCCTTCGTAGGCGCTCCACCCCGCGACCGTTTGGCCCCGGGCGGCGCGGTACGGCGAGGTCGCCGGGTCAATGACGCAGAAATCCGCATCGGCTCCTGGCTTCAGACTGCCTTTGGAAGGTGCCAGGCCAAAGTGCCGCGCAGGATTCCCCGCGAGAACGCGGGCCAGCGTTCCCAGGCAGACGCCTCTCGAATCGCACTCCCGCGCAAGGATCGGGATCATGACTTCGATCCCTGGAGCGCCTGAAGCATTGGCAAGCATTTCCGGGTTGCTTTTTCTTTCCAGCGGCCACGACACGTGATCCGTCGATACGATGTCGATCTCTCCCGACGCCAGCCTCGTCCAGAGGCCTTCGCGTTCGGAACGGCTGCGAATCGGCGGGTTGATTTTGCCTAGGCCGCCAAGTCGCCTGACATCGTCTTCCTCCGTCAGGACCAGATAGTGGAGGCAGACCTCGACCGAGCATGCGAAGCCCTGCTTCCTGTAGGACGTTCGAATGTCGATGCCCCTCGCCAGGGAGCAATGGACGACATGGGCTCGGCAGCCGGTATGCGCTCCGAGCTCGTAGATCTCGCAGATCGCCAGCAGTTCGGAAATCGGAGGGCGGCTGAGCCCGTGCGCCGTGTAGTCCGTTATGCCGCGATCGCTCACGGTCTTCATCTCGTGCCTTATTATCTCGTCGTTCTCGTTGTGAACGCCGGCCGCGAGCCCGTGCTTCGCGATCTCCGAGAACGCGCGCTCCATCAGATAGGGCGGCACTCTGGGAAACCTTTTAGGATGCGTTCCGAACGTGGAGAATTTGAACGCCGCGACGCCCGCCTCGACCTGCTCCCGGATCCTCGCCGCTCCTTCATCCGGATTTATCGTTCCGTAAAGCGCAACGTCGACTCTCGCTTCGCGCTCGGCATCGCTCGCCTTCATACGCACGCTCTCGGCGCTGCAAACCAGGTATTCCTCGTCGTAAGGCATGTCGACGATCGTCGTCACGCCGCCGGCTGCGGCCGCGCGCGTGCAGGCGTCAAAGCCCTCCGCACCCTTCTGGCTTCGCGCATGGACCTGCGCGTCGACGCCCCCCGGGAAAATCCATGCTCCGTCCCATTCGCGCTCAATATCCGCGATGGGCGGCTTTTCGGATCCGACATAGTTGATCCTTCCGTTCTCGACGGACAGGTAGCCGCCCTCGAGCACGCCGCTCTCAAGCACCAAATCGCCGCGGTAGTTTGCTCTCATCCCTTTGCCTCCCCCGTTAGTTCCGAATCGTCCGCCCGGCCGTCCGGTTCGCTTCCCAAGTACGCTCTCGCGACCGCATCGTTCCGAGCCGCTTCCGCGCCAGTCCCCGTCCTTGCGATCCGACCGGTTTCAATGACCGCAATCCGATCCCCGGCCTCCACGACCCTGTCGGTGCTTTGCTCGACCTGCAGAATGGCCGAAATTTCTTCTCGCAGCGAATTCAAAGCCCTGTAGCAATCGCCGTCCGCGGCGGGCATCAGGCCGAGCGAGAGATCGTCGACCAGCAGCAGTTCCGGATCGAACATCATGGCCCGTCCGATCGCGAGCATCTGCTGCTTTCCTCCCGAAAGCGAACCGGCGGCTTGAAAACCTCGCAGCGCCAGTTTCGGGAATGTTTCGCAGACCCGCGACCGATTGGCTTGCAAGCGATCCCTTTCAACAAGAGCGCAGCCGACTGTCAAGTTTTCATCGACGGCAAGGTCGGCGAAAATGCGCCGTCCCTCGGGCACTAGAGCGATGCCGAGGGGGATCGATCCGTCGGCGCCAGGCCGGCGATATCGCGCCCGCGCATTGAAATACTCCCGCCGAATACTGCAATCGGGCCGGCAAGTGCTAGAATCGTCGCGGACTTGCCCGTGCCGTTCGAGCCGATGAAAAAATTAATCAACCGAACCCGCTCGATATCGACACCGACACTCATAGCGATTTCGGGGTCCGAAACCGTCGCCCGCCACGCCGTTCCCAGTCGCGTCGACGATGCCAGGCGCGCAAGCGCCCCGACGAACACCACGGCAAGCGCCAGAACCAGGATTCGCGCCTCGGTCAGGATTATTCCGAGCGGAAGCAATGAAGATGCCGATGGACGCGATCAAAGCGACTAGCGGCGGCTTGCCAAGTAGCGGCCTATAGGCGAATCGATAGTCGCCCATCCCCGCGAAGCCGACCAGGATCATTGCCGCGCACAGGGCGAAGGCCAAACTTCCCGTCAGATTGGTCAGCGTCACCCCGATATAGACGCCCAGCGCGTATAGCGCGGCGTGCGCCGCGTGAAGAATCTTAAGCAAACCGTTTACCAGCGTTAGGCCGAGCGCGATCAAGGCATAGATCGCGCCCGCGGCGCGAAGCTGCCTGACTAGCGGACCCGCCGAGAAGAAATAGCCGAAAGCGTAAATTGCATCGGTCCGGTCGGCCTCGGTCTTGGAAACGATCGTGCCCAATTCCCTGTCCCTGATCGAGTATTCGTACTCGGCAACGATATTGATGCCGAAATCCGCAGCCTTCTCCTTGAATCCGGTCGCGAGCGACTGGCCGAAATCGTTGTTCAGGGTCATCATTACGACGCGCTTCGCGCAAAGCGATTCTCCGACAGGCTTCGCGCCGGCGCGACCCTGGACGCCGCCCATTAACGACGTGCGGAAAACATAGGCGCCCGCTCTCGTTATGTCCGGATGCACGGCTTAGGCGGAAATGTAAGGAATCGAGTTTTCCTAGAATATCGTCGCGGCTGCGCGCGTGAAACCCGAATAGCTTCCGGAAATCCCCGCAACGACTTCATCTTGAGTCGCCAATTTGACGGCCAAGGGAGCGGCCTCCTTGGGGTTGGCCTAGTCGTCGTAATCACGAGTTCCAGCATGTCGCCATTTATGCCGCCAGCCGCGTTTACTTGCTCGACGGCCAGCTGCGCGCCGACCAGCGCGGAAGTCCCGGCGGCGGCGGCGAAGCCTGTCAGCGGCACGTTGAATCCAACCTTGATAGTGTCGGCATGCATCGGCGAGGCGAAGGCGCGCGCCGCAGCCAGCGCGGCGGCAACTTTAGTCGGAGCTTCAGGGAGAGTCGAAGAAGGATTCCATGACCAACCTGCTGGTATTCATGGGTTTTCCGGCCCTGCGGCCGCCGGTCAACCTGTCAGCCATTTGGGAACGTTATGGCCTGGATCCACTCCGAGAAGCTGGAACGCCCGTTTCTGGACCGGGGTCGGCTTGGTGACGACGGACAGCAGGCTTACGCCATGGCTGGGCAGGCGCAGCTGGTTCAGCGCCATCCCCGAGAGATCGTCGAGCAGCGTGCGGAAGCTGTGGGCGGGCAGGTCGTCCGCGGCGCGCATGGCGGCGTCCTTCCGCCGGGCCGTCTCCACCGGCGAGTTCCGCTGCGCCAGGGCGCCCGCGCGGTCGTCGTCCTCGAACAGGAGCGGCGCGAGGCGCCGGCGCATGTGCCATTCCACGTGCAGGGCCAGCAAACAAAGAAACACGTGCGCGCGGACATGGTCAGGGGAGTAGACGTAGACCGGACGGATCCGGAGGTCGCTCTTGGCGTTGCGGAACGCTCGCTCCACGCTGGCGAGCGAATTGTACGCCTCGACGGCCTCCGCTGCGCCCATGGAGGCGGAATCCAGGCTGGTGCGGATGACGTAGACGCCGTCGAGCCTGGCCTCGGCGTCGATCCGGTCCTGCCGCCGGCGCCAGGAGATGCCGTCGTCGGTTACGTCGACTTCGATGTGCTTGCCGACCTTCCGGCGGTCGATGTCCCTGCCCACCCGGCGGTCGATGCTCTCCCGGCCCTTCAGCCGGCCCGAGCGCACCGACCTCGCGATCCTCGCAAGCGCCTCCTCGGTGGCCTGAAGCAGGTCCGCGCGCTTGCGCGCCCGCTCCAGCCGCAGCCGGGGGTTCAGGCAGACCATCAGCCGCTCGCCGGGGAAG